>SXGQ01316170.1_pt1 | contig 31537 bp, 16 predicted proteins | sample 3178371 | NCBI WGS metagenome assembly SXGQ01 (sample SAMN11356859, study PRJNA531348) | freshwater metagenome | isolation source: freshwater sample F1-20 | place: China: Fuxian Lake, Yuxi | collected 2017-12-25
TGTCATACTTGGCCAGAAAATGGGTGTTTGGCAGTTGATGTTTACACTTGTGGTGAAGGAAACCCACGTTTAATCGCTCTTGAAATGTTAAAATACCTCAATTCAGACTCATATTCGTTGCGTGAAGTTGAACGTTAAATAGAAATAAGGAGATAGCAACCTCCTTTATAAAAGTTCTGTTTTATTCACTTAAAACAGGAGCTAAAATGTCCAATTTACCAGTTGATAGAGACCCCAATTATATGAGAGAGATGTGGGGCACTGCGAAGTTAATTACAGATTATGATACAACACCTAAAAGAGTCATTCAAGAAGTTATGCATGACTTAGCACCTAAGCATGACCTTAAAAAACAGGTTGAATTGCACGAAAAAATCCGTAATGATGAGGATTATGATGATTGGGAGTATGGTACTGAACCAAACTATGGATCTTCCTGGCACTGAATATAAATAAAGCAAGAAAACTTTCTGACCAATGGCAATTGAAAGGGTATCAAGGGCTTTTAAGGACATTAGTTTGTCTTTTGAGCCCCACCCTGTAACAAAAGATCTGCCTGTTTTGAAAAATGAAGCGGCAATTCGTCGTTCTGTGAGAAATTTGGTTGAAACCATACCTACTGAAAGGTTTTTTAACTCATTACTTGGTTCAAACGTCCGTTCAAGTCTCTTCGATTTTGTTGATTTTGGAACGGCATCGGTCATTCAAGACCAAATTCGTGTTACAGTTGAAAATTTTGAACCAAGAGTTGCAAATCTTCGTGTAGAGGTAGATCCTCAACCAGATATTAACACATTTGAAGTCACTGTCATCTTCGATATTATCGGTCAACAGTTTCCAACTCAAGAATTTACATTTTTACTAGAGGCAACAAGATAAAAAAATGCCTTTTACTAAATTTACAAACCTCGATTTTGATCAGATCAAGACCTCTATTAAAGATTATCTCCGTGCTAACTCAACTTTCACGGATTTTGACTTTGAGGGGTCTAATTTTTCTGTCTTAGTCGATACTCTCGCGTATAACACATATATTACAGCATTCAACTCAAATATGGTTGTGAATGAATCCTTTCTGGATTCAGCAACTCTGAGAGAAAATGTTGTTTCACTTGCAAGAAATATCGGTTACGTACCACGCTCTAGAGCGTCCGCTAAGGCGACTGTTAGTTTTAACGCACCAACTAGCAGCACATCATCTACACTGACCTTAGACGCTGGTCTAGTGTGCGTAGGGACCACGAATAATAGTGATTATATCTTTTCAGTTCCAGAAAGTGTCACAACGACCATTAACGGTGGAGTTGCTGCATTTAGTAATCTTGAAATTTATCAGGGAACTTTCCTAAGAAAGTCATTTGTTGTTGATGGATCACTAGATCAAAGATTTCTCTTAGACAACTCTTTCATTGATAGTTCAACGATTGTTGTATATGTTAAAGGACTTAGTGATACTGGACTTGGGAGAGAATATTCCAGAGTAGACAATATCTTAAACATTAACTCAACATCAGAAATCTATCTCATTCAAGAAGTTCAGGATGAGAAATATGAACTTCTGTTTGGTGATGGATACTTTGGTAAGAAGTTAGATAATGGTGCAATTATCACTGTTACTTATATTGTAACTGACGGTAAGGATGGAAATGGCGCTTCTAACTTCTCATTCTCTGGTCGTTTCTTAGATGCCAATAATGCTGTGGTCATTCCATCTGGATCAATCACGGTTAATACAGTCTCTGCTGCTGCAAATGGGTCTGATATTGAGAGTGTAGATTCAATTAAGTACTTTGCTCCTCGTATCTATTCTTCACAGTATCGTGCAGTGACTGCTCGTGACTATGAAGCAATTATTCAATCCATTTATCCTAATACAGAATCAGTTGCTGTTGTTGGTGGTGAAGAACTTGATCCACCACAATTTGGAAATGTTCTGATTAGTATCAAGCCTAAGAATGGTGACTTTGTTTCAGACTTTGATAAGCAGACTATTCTCAGTAAGTTAAAAAATTATTCACTAACTGGCATCAATCAACAAATCGTAGATCTTAAGGTTCTGTATGTTGAAATTGATTCTGCAATTTACTATAACAACCCCCAAGTTACTAATGTTAATGATCTGAAAACTAAAGTAATTTCAACACTGAATACCTTTGCATCATCTAACATTAATAAATTTGGTGGTAGATTTAAATATAGTAAGGTCTGCCAAACCATTGACAATGTTGATAATGCAATTACTTCCAATATTACCAGAGTTATCATTCGTAGAAATCTTAAGGCATTAATTGATACTCCTGCTCAGTATGAATTGTGCTTTGGTAATACTTTCTATTACAAACCAGAAGGATTTAACATCAAGAGCACTGGATTTACTCTCCGCGATAGAATTGGAACATTCTACTTTACGGATACTCCTAAGAGTAATGGAATGGGGGACATTTCTATTGTTAGAGAAAGAAATGATAAAGGTGAATATGTAATTGAAATTCAGTCTGCAGGAACAGTCAATTACACAACTGGTGAAATTATGATTAGCACTGCTACCATAACTTCAACAGTTGCAGAAAATAATATTATTGAAATTCAAGCATATCCCGAATCAAATGATGTAATTGGATTGAAAGACTTGTATCTCAGTTTTTCTGTTGCTAAGAGCAAGATAAATATGGTTAAGGATACCATTACGTCAGGCGAACAGATATCCGGAGTCGGATATAAAACTACTTCTAGCTACTTAAACGGAGAACTAAAGAGGGTATAAGATGATACAGACTGGATTTGAAAGCAGGGTAAAAGTTCAGCAAATAATTGAAAATCAACTACCAGAGTTTATACTTTCAGAAAGTCCTAAAGCAGTAGATTTTTTAAAGCAATATTATATTTCACAAGAGTATCAGAGTGGACCATCTGATATTGCTCAGAACTTAGATCAATATTTAAAGTTAGATAATCTGACACCAGAAGTTGTCACTGGTGAAACAACTCTCTACTCCGGAATTTCATCAACAACAGATACTGTTCAGGTCTATTCAACTAAAGGATTTCCTCAAGAATATGGTCTGTTTCAGATTGATGGTGAAATTTTCACATACACTGGCATTACGACAAATACCTTTACTGGTTGTATTCGTGGATTTAGTGGTATTACAACCTATCATAATGATTTAAATCCAGAAGAACTTGTCTTTAGAGATACTGAAAAAGCATCTCATATCGCAGGGACTAAAGTTAAGAACTTGAGTTCTCTTTTTCTTAAAGAGTTTTATAAAAAATTAAAATATACGTTTACTCCTGGATTAGAAGACGTTGATTTTGTTTCCAATCTTGATGTAAACAACTTTATCAAAGAAGCAAGAAGTTTCTATGAAGCAAAGGGAACAGAAGAATCATTCAAAATTCTTTTCAAGGTTCTTTATGGAGTTACTCCAAAAGTTGTAGACCTTGAAAAATTTTTAATCAAACCATCATCTTCAAACTTTTTAAGAAGAGAAATTATAGTTGTTGAGAGAATTTCGGGAGATCCCAATAAACTTGTTGGTCAGACGATTAAAAAGTCAACAGATGAAACGACACAGGCATCTGTTTCAGAAGTTGAAATCTTTACAAGATCTGGAATTAGCACATATTACAAGATTGGATTATTTGTTGGATTTGATGAAAAGGATCTAATTGAAGGTAACTTTACAATTCAACCAAAGACTATAGTCATTAATCCAGTTTCTGTTGGATCTTCAGTTATCACTGTAGACTCCACAATTGGATTTGGTGTAACTGGAACTTTAATTTCTGGAAATAATGTCGTAACATATACAAACAAATCAGTTAACCAGTTTCTTGGATGTTCTGGTGTAACAGGAACGATTAGTATTAAGTCTGATATTAGAACGGATGAAGTATTTGTTGGATATGAAAATGGAGATCTTGATAAGAAAGTAGAAATTATTATCACCGGTGTTTTATCTAACTTTGAACAGATTAATGATATTAAACTGGCTACAGAGGGTCAGAAAATATATGTAAAAAATGTTGGTGAAAAAATTAAAAATCCACAATCTAATAAAACATATAAAGAAATAATTGCCAATTCCTGGATTTACAACACCAGTTCTAGATTTGAAATAGAGGATATTACTGGATCTACTTTTACTCTTAAGTCAGAAATTGACAAATCTAGTCTTACCATTGGCGATAAAGTTGATATTTTAATTGGTGATACTGAAAATGTTGCTCATTCTAATGCAACAGTATCTGGAATTAACTTATCTAATAAACAGATTACTTTAAACGATCTTGCGGGATTTACTGAAGATATTTCTTTAAATTACACTATCCGTAGAAAATTAAAGACAGCGACTAGTTCTGGTTCTCCATTATTATATGGTAATAATACAATTACCAGCAATATTCAAAACTTATATAATGAAAGGGATGAATATGTTTATGTTGCTTCTAACTCATTACCATCTTATGAAATTACAAAGGCAGTAACTAAAGCAACTATAACATCTGCCTCTGGAGATGCTTTACAGGGATATGATCCCAACACAGATAAGTATTCAATACTATCGTTTAATAGTAGTGTACCATTTATAACTGGTGATGAAGTTTATTATACAGCATCTTCTACAACTCTATCTGGTCTTGAAGAAGGTGTATATTATGTTAAAATATTATCTCAAGATAATAAAATTAAATTATATCAGTCAAGATCTTTAATTGAAAGTGATTCGTATGTTGAATTTACTTCAACTAGTTCAACAGGGTCTCACACATTTACTCTAGCATCTCAGAGAAGTGGATTAATTTATCCACAGAAACTTCTTAAGAAGTTTCCACTTTTACAAAATATTAAAAATGGTAATAATACAAGCACAATTCCAGGATCAACTGGAATGTTTGTTAATGGTGTTGAAATAGTAAATTATAAATCTAATGATAAAATTTACTATGGTCCTTTAGAAGACATAAAACTTTTTAACGGAGGAAAAAATTATGATGTAATTAATCCACCAACTATAGACATTGGTGATTCTGTTGTTTCTGGTGGAACGACTGCGCTAGTTAGACCAGTCGTAAGAGGATCTTTACACTCTGTTCTAGTAGATCCTCAAGATTTTGACTTAAAGGATGTTATTTCTGTCACTATTTCTGGTGGAAATGGAAATGGTGCCATCTTAGAACCAATTTTGGAAACAAGATACCGAGAAGTTGAATTTGATTCAAGACCACTTGCCTCTGGTGGAGGAGTTGATGTAAGTAGTGATACAATTACATTCACAACAAATCATAACTTCAGAAATAGTGATGCTCTAGTTTATAATAGAAATGGAAATAATCCTCTTGGTCTTTCAACTATTTCTGGTAATGATAATGATCAAGGATATACTTTAAGTAGTGGATCAATTTATTATGCCCAGGTTGTTAATAATACTACTATTAAACTTTATCAATCTTTGACTGATTATTCTAGTGGAATTAATACGTTAGGAATTACAACCTCAAATGCTCAGGGTATTCAAAAGTTTAGAACTTATGAAGGAAAGAAAACTCTCAGATCTATAAAGGTTATTAATCCTGGAAGTAAATATGAGAATAGAAGATTAATTGTTAACCCATCAAATATTTCTATAGTTGATGACTCAATTAACTTTGAAAACCATGGATTTTCTGATGGTGATATAATTAGATATTCGACTGATAATACGGTAGTAACTGGACTATCAACGTCATTAAGTTACTACATTCTAAAGGAAAACGATAATAAGTTTAGATTGGCAAGTGCTGGAGTAGCAGCAACCATTACTGATAACTATATTAAGAGAAAGCACGTAAATATAACTTCCAGTGGATCTGGATATCAAAACTTTGCATACCCAAATATTACTCTAACCATTAATGCTGAATATGATGGAGTAACGGGAATTATTACAGCAACACCTCTTCTGAGAGGTGAAATTGTTGATCTGTATCTATATGAAGCAGGTACAGGTTATGGATCAACTATCTTAAATTTCCATAAAAAACCAAATGTAAAAGTTAAATCTGGTAAAGATGCAGAGATTAAACCGCTTGTCTCTGATGGTAAAGTAATTGGAGCACAAGTAACTAATACTGGTAGCGAATATACTTCCGAACCAGATTTAACTGTTGTTGGTGTTGGATCTGCTGTTGGAGCAAAACTAAGGGCAGTTGTTAGCGGTGGTAAAGTTACATCGGCAATTGTTCTTAATCAGGGATCTGGATACACATCAAATACAACTGTCAAAATTACGTCTGTCGGTTCTAATGCTTTTGCAGAAGCGTCAGTAAGAGGTCTTACCTTAAATAATCACTACAGATTTGGAAATGAAATTCTTACTGGAACTACAGAGGGAATTGAATATGGATTAGTTGGATATTCAACTCAAATTGGTCAAACTGCATTTGATGATGAAGATGGGCAACATTCACCTATTATTGGATGGGCATATGATGGAAATCCAGTTTACGGACCATATGCTTATGCAGATTCAAATGATATCAATTCTTCTCTGACATTTTTGGAATCTGGTTACGTCCTTTCAACTTCAGATGTTACTGACAGACCATCTGGATTTGCAGCAGGTTTCTTTGTTGAAGATTACAAGTTTAATAACTCAGGAGATCTTGATCAATATAATGGAAGATATGCAATTACTCCAGATTTTCCTCAGGGAGTTTATGCATACTACGCTGGCATTAAGACTGATATAGCAACAAATTCTTTAGTTGCTAATTTCCCATATTTTATCGGAAATTCTTATAGGTCGTTACCAATAACACAAAACTTAGATCAAAGATTTGATTTTAATAGTTCCAATTTAATTAGGAATACTTTCCCATATAAAGTTTCTGATGCTTACTCTGATAATGACTTTATTTGCGAACCTAATGAAATATTGCCACAAAGTGCAACTATAGAATCTGTGAGTAAAGGATCTATCACAGACTTTAACATTAATGAAGAAGGTGAAGATTATGCTGTTGGCGATGTTGCCTCCTTTGATAATGAAGGAACAAACGGTGGTGGTTTAAGTGCTTATGTTTATTCAATTACTGGAAAACAAATTGTAGACTTAGATACTACAGTTGAGACTTATCAATCAGCATCAATTATTTGGGAAAACCCAAATGAAGTTTCTCTGTATATTGACCCCTACCATACTCTATTAGATAGAGATAGTGTTATTGTCTCAGGAGTTTCTACCTTTATTAAAGGATTAACCGATTCACATATTATTGGAGTATCATCTGAAAAAACTTATCTAATTCAAGAAGCACCAAGTAATGTAATATCTGGATTTGTTGATGACATTTATGTTTCTAGTATTCCAATAAATCTTTCAGTTGGTTCAACTGTTGCGATTGGAACTGAAACACTTTCTATTCTTAATGTATTCCCAGAAAATAAAATTGTAAGAGTTGTTAGAGGAATATCAGGAGCAGCACACACTGCATCTACAGAAGTGACAACAATCACTGGTAGATTTACAATTCCTCTTAAGACTGCATACTTTGACTCAAAACTAGATGATAAAGTTTATTTTAATCCACAACAATCTGTTGGAATAGGGCAAACTACAGGAATTGGTGTATCTGCCAATTATGTGCTTGGAGATGTAACAAAGTCAATTTCAATACCAACTCAGAGCATTTATCTTCCAAATCATCCATTTAAAACAAATCAAGAAGTAATCTTTAGAAGAATATCTGGAACTCAACCAATTTCAGTTTCTAGTACAGAAACAAGTTCAACATTTAATTTACCATTGAGTGGAAACTCTCAAACTTTATATGTAGTCAATAAATCAAAAGACTATATTGGATTGTGCACACAAGTTGGATTAACAACTAATACTGGTGGACTATATTTCAGAGCATTTACTTCTAATGGTAATAGCACTGATTATCAGTATTCATTTGAATCTAACTTTACACAAGCAACTGCAAAAGTTCAAAAGATTAAGTCAACAATTGCAGTATCTACTGATCATGGATTAAGTGGTGGTGATATCATTCAGTTATCTCTAAAATCAGATCAGTCTGTTGGTATTGGGACATCAACTTATATCGTAGTTAAGTACAATTCAAATAATGATAAGTTGTTGATCAATCCAATTGGATTTGGATCTACTGCGGTCAATATTTCGTCCAATGAACTAGAGATTACTTCTCATGGTCTTAAGACTGGTGATAAAATATTCTACAGTGCTTCAGATTTAGTTGTTTCTGGTTTAGAAACTGGATCATACTATGTTTATAGAATTGATGACAACAAAATTAACCTGACCAATACTCAGTATGATGCTGTTTCATCCCCACCATCGATTGTAAGTTTTGCATCTACTGGTGGAGCGTCTCAAGAAATTTCTAGAATAAACCCAGAGTTAAGAGTTGTAAAAGATAATGATTTGGTATTTAACGTATCACATTCTTCACTGAGTGGTTATAACTTCAAAATATATTATGATAAAAACTTTAGTAATGAATTGGTTTCAATAGGTGCAACTGATATTTTTAGTGTAATTGGTGTTGCAACTGTTGGTGTTGCATCAACTGCAAGAGTAACATTAAATTATTCAAACTCTCTCCCATCTAAACTTTTTTACACCCTAGAAAAATCTGGATTTATTGGAACATCAGACACGGAAGTTAAAAATAACTCACAAATAACTTTTATTGATAGTGTATATAATGGAAGTTATACAATATCTGGAATTGGATCTACAACTTTCCAGATATCTCTAAAAGCAGATCCAGAATCTTCAGAGTATAATCAAAATACCACTTCACTTCTAAAATACTCCACTACATCTTTTAGTGCAAGAGGTGGTGTTAATTTGATGAGAATTACATCTCCTGGATCCAATTACAAGAAACTTCCAAAATTTGTAAGTATTGCATCAACAGAAGGTATTAATGCTGACATTATTCCAGTTTCCACTGCAATTGGAAGAATAAATGAAGTTGTTATTGATGATCCTGGATTTGATTTTTCTGTTGATAGAACTTTAAGTCCAGAAGTTTATGTATCTCCAAATATAACTCTAATTAATAGAAATACTATTACTAACATTAATATTGTTTCTGGTGGTTCTGGATACACGTCACCACCAGATTTAATTATCGTCAATCCTGAAACTGGTGAAGCATATGACACTGGCATTCTAGAATCTAATATTCAAGGATCATCTATTTCTTCTGTAAATGTCATTCAATCTCCAAAAGGATTATCTGAAGTTGAAAATGTAATTTATGCTATCAATAATACTAATGGTGTTGGCGTTAATAGTTGTATCTCATCTCCTGCAGGTATAATTACTTGTGTTTTATCAACTCCTATTCTAGGATTTACAACTGACGCTTTCCTTGTTGGTGATGAGGTTTTTGTAGAAGGAATTCAAAAATTAGGAACAACAGGAACAGGATTTAACTCTGAAGATTATGATTATCATTTATTCCCAGTAACAGCATACAGAAATACAAATCCAGCTGAAGTTGAATTTGATCTTTCAGCATATGCAATCAATGCAGGGATTGCTATAACAGACCAAAATTCATTTGCATCTATTGTAAGAAAGGCGAATTATCCAGTATTTGATATAGATCAAACACCATTGAATTTTATTATTGGTGAAAAAATTTATACTGAAAATAATGGAGCATATATTGAAAGAGATTTAATTGTCACAGAAAATCTCAATGATTTACTAAAAGTTTATGGAACTTATGATTTAGAGGAAAATGATGTAATCTTAGGAAAAGATTCTGGAACGTTAGCAACTATTAAATCAGTTGAAGAAAACCGTGCGATATTTAAAGTAGACTACTCACTTAGAAAAGATTTTGGTTGGACAACAGATATTGGAAAACTTGATGAAGATTATCAAGTAACTCCAGATAATGATTACTATCAAAATCTATCTTATACCATCAAGAGCCCAATAGAATATGAAGAACTGGTTAATTCAGTGAATAGACTTGTTCATACAACTGGTCTTAAGAATTTTGCCGATACGGGAATTACTAGCACAAGTTCAGTTTCAGTTGCTACTACAAGTTCAACTTCAGTTGCACTTATAGACATCATTAGTGAAAATCGTGTAGATACAATTAATAACTTTGACTTTGGTATTGATATTGATGTAACTTCTAATAAGTCTAAGTTTATAAAACTGAAAAATAGAAAATTATCTGATTACATTAACTGTATTACAAATAGAGTTCTTCGTATTGATGATGTTAGTCTACAATTCTCCAATCAGGAAGATAGTGATTTATATGATGACATTGATCAATATGATATTGTTGATGGATATTCAAGATACTTGGTTCAAATATTAAGTACAAATGATTCCCAAAGACAATCAACTGAAATTATAACCTTACCATCAGTTTCTGGAGATATAATTACCTTTGAAAAAGGTATGATCTACAATGGTGATAGTAAAATTGGTGAAGTATCTGCATATCTTTCAGATACTGATGCACTTTCCTTAAGATTTACACCTCAGGATCCTTTCAATTATGATTATGATATTAAAGTAATTAAAAACAACTTTAATAGCACTCTGGCAGGAATCAATACTCAGTCTGTAGGATTTATTGATTTAATCGGATCAAATATTGTTGTTGGTGTAGGATCTACTTCTAGTATAATAGAAAAGCAGATTTCTTCAACAGAGTCTTTATTTGCAAATATTGAGGTTATAAATTCAACAACTTCAGAAAGAACATATGTTGAATTATATGTTGACCACGATAATACAAATACTTATATTACAGAGTATTACTTTGATAATGATGAAAACTCTGAGATTTCTGATAGATTTATCGGTACATTCAGTGCTAACATAAGTTCCGGTGTTCTTTCACTGAAATTTGAAAACACTGAAAGCAATTCCATTTTAGTTAGATCAAAAGTTGTTGGATTTGGAACTACTGCATCTGGTATAGGAACTTATAGATTTAAAGCATCTGGTCAACCAGATGGGTCGGAAAATTCAGCAAGATTGCAAAGTAATTACTCAGTTGCCTCTGGTGTGTCAACTATAATCTCTGTTGATAAATCCGACGTTACTACGATAAAATCAATTGCAAAAGTTGGATATGGAAATACTTCAGCACTTCATCAACTGTTAACAGTCCATGATGATACTGATGTATATACAATGCAATATCCTTTCCTTTCTATTGGAAGTACAAGTGGAATTGGTACATTTGGATCAGAATACAGTGGGTCAAACTTAGTCCTTAAGTTTTATCCAGATCCTGGAATTTCTGATAGTATTATAGTTCAGACGTATAGTGAAATTATTCAAACAGAACTAGACGCATTGAATGTTGCAGATCAACTTTCATATGGACCAGTCACAGAAGAATTGGTATTATCTCTCTATAACTCAATTAATGGGGATAGGGTTAATAAAAAAGACTTTGATCTAAAGTATGCAGGAACTCCAATTTTTGAAAAAACATTCAACCCATCAAACTCCAGTATTTTAAATTTAAGCACAGGAACATTTACAATTGCAAATCACTTTTTTAATACTGGTGAAAGATTAATCTACGAACCAGGTTCTAGTTTTACTGGAATCGCAGGAACCTCCATTCAAATTTCAGCTGGAGTTGGACTTTCTACTGAAGTTTATGCCATCAGAATCAACAGCAATGAGTTTCAACTTGCTTCAAGTAAAGCAAATGCTCTTGCTGGAACTGAGTTAATATTCACATCATATGGTGGCGGAAATGCTCATACTCTTGAAATGTATAAGAGGATGGAAAAAACTGTCATTTCTGTTGATGGTATCGTTCAAAGTCCTCTTACATATACACCAATAAACTACACACTGACTAATAATGGTGGTCAAATAGGAGTAGCTGCGACTTTCTTCGCTATATCTGGTATTTCTTCAATTTTACCGAATGATATCTTAAAAATTGACAATGAATTCGTAAAAGTTGATTCTGTTGGACTTGGAACAACTTCAATTGGACCAATCACAGGAACAGGAACATTTAATATTATTGAGTCTACTAGAGGATTTGTTGGTACAATAGCAACTTCTCACTTAGATGGAACTGAAGTTAGAGTTTACCTTGGATCATTTAACATTGTAGGTAGTAAAGCACATTTCACAGAAGCTCCAAGAGGAAATACTGCTGAACTCATTGATAGTGGCAATATTCCACATGTCAAATCTTCATTTGGTGGAAGAGTTTATTTGAGGCAGGATTATGCTACAAACCAAATATATGATAATATTTCAAAATCATTTACTGGTATTGGTAAGACTTACACATTAACAGTTCAGGGTATTAATACTACAGGTATAGAAACTGGTAGTGGTGTTTTATTCATCAATGATATTTTCCAAACACCAACAACTCTTAATAATACTGGAAATAATTATAGTTTTATTGAAAACACTGGTATTTCTAGTGTTGTATTTACTGGAATAACATCAACTAATAATGAGTTAATATTGTCAGAATATGATGTAAATACTAATCAACTGCCAAGGGGAGGAATTATCATTTCACTTGGATCCACTTCAGGATTAGGATTTGCTCCTCTTGTTGGAACATCGGTAACTGCAGTTGTATCTGGTGGCGCTATTACTTCAGTTGGATTGGGGACTACAGATATTGTTGGATCTGGATATCGTGGAGTTGTATCCATTGGTATCACTGATCCTAATCACACAGGAACTGCCGCTAATATCACTGCTACAGTTGGCGCAGGTGGCACATTAACATTTAATGTGGTTTCTGGTGGAACTGGATATGTAAATCCACGTATTTTTACCTCAGAACCAAATTATGAAAATCTTTCCGTGATTGGAGTTTCTAGACTTGGAATTGGAACAACAACTACAACAGGATCAGGATTACTAGTAAGTTTGGATGTTGGTGCTAGTTCTACAACTGGAATTGGATCTACACTATTTGAAGTAAAATCATTTAAAATTTCTAGACAAGGATATGGATTTAGAGTTGGTGATGTTCTTAAACCAGTTGGATTGGTAACAGATAGAAACCTAGCAGCACCTTTAGCAGATTTTGAACTAACAGTCTTAGATACTTTCTCAGATTCATTCTCAGCTTGGCAATTTGGTGAGTTAGATTTCATTGATTCTGTTGCTAATTTACAGAATGGTAGCAGAACTCGTTTCCCACTTTATTATAATAGTCAATTGTTGAGTTTTGAAACTGATGCATCATCTGAAATAGATTTAAATGCGGTTCTTCTAATATTTGTAAATGGAGTCGTTCAAGAACCAGGAGTTCACTATGAGTTTGAAGGTGGAACATCATTTACATTTACAAGTGCTCCAACAGAAAATGATGATATTTCAATTTTCTTCTATAGAGGAACTCGTGGCACAGATAGCGTATCAGTGAATATTAATGAAACTATTAAAGTAGGTGATGAAGTTCTACTTCAAAAAAATGCCGATGTTATTTCTCAAACTGAAAGAACGATTTATAACATTACTGCTTCAGATAAAATTGAGACTAATATTTACAGTGGTCTGGGTATTAGTGAAACTTCTTATAGACCATTCAATTGGATTAAGCAAAAAGTTGATAAAAATCTTAGCGGAGAAGATGTCTATAAGACTAGAGATTCTATTGAATCATTAGTTTATCCAACTGCTAAGATCATTGGTAATTTATCAACAACTGATTCTCAAGTATTTGTTGACAATGCACAATTCTTTAATTATGAAGAGAATGAATCCGTAATTGTCATTTCAAATGTTGATGCAATTATTGTTAAAGAATCTGGAGACCCAGTTGCTGCAGCAATTACAGCGACTGTTTCTGTGGCAGGTACAATCGGAGCATTGACTATTTCTAGTGGTGGTTCTGGGTATACTGGTTCTAATGTAACAGTTAAAATCTCCGCACCACAAACAATTGGTGTTGGAGTGGGCACAACTGCAACTGCAACAATACCAGTGGTAAATGGATCTCTGAGTGGAACTGCAAATATCACAAATCCTGGATTTGGATATACTCACTCTAAGTCTCCACAGGTCTTGGCACCAACTACTAATATTTCCTATGAAAACATTTTAGACATCACTACAGTTCAAGGAACCACGGGTATTATAACAGGTATAACCACAAGCACAGGAAGTGGATCGCATCCTCTTGCTCTTAAATTCTTCCTAAATGCAGCATCTTTTACTGGATTATCAAATGGTTATCCAATCTATGTTTATGATACTGTTGTTGGATCTGGTGTAACGTCTGTAAATGGTTCCAATGCATCTAAAGTTGGTGTTGGTACAACATTTGCTGATAATGTTTATATTATCAGCAACCTTACATCAGTTAATGCAACAAATGCATCATTTACTGCTGATATTCTTTCAACAACAAGTACTGTTGGACTAGGAACAACTGGATCTACTACGAATATTTGCGGTAGGTTCTCCTGGGGTAGATTATCAGGATTTACCAGGTCCTCATCTCCAATTTCTATAGGTGTTACTGGATTAACCATTGATTCTGGATTATCAACATTCCCATCTATTCAAAGAAGAGGATATGGGTTAAGAGATACTGGTGCTCTTAGAAAAGATCTTGGGTAGTATAAATATAGAAAAAAGCTATTAATATGGCGGCAATTGTAACCGATCAATTTAGAATATTAAACGCGGGGAATTTTGTTGACTCTGTTTCTAATACTTCTAACTCATATTACGTATTTGTAGGTCTATCAAATCCAACCGCATCTGGATATGGTAGAGATACTGATTGGGATACTGATACTCCAAATCCTACTGATAATATTGATTATGCCAATTTTATTGGCGACAATATGTTGTTTGGTAAAAAGGTCACCTCTGCAAATGTAAAAAGACTAGTTAGAAGAATTGATTGGGCAAGAGGAACAAAGTATGAAATGTATCGTCACGACTACAGTCTGACCAATTTGTCGCCAATTACTAGTTCATCACGTCTTTATGATGCCAATTATTATGTGATGAATAGTGAGTATAAAGTTTATACTTGCATTGATAATGGATCATCGGGCATTTCAACTACAGGAAATGCCTCATTAGATGAACCAACATTTACAGATTTAGAACCATCTGCCGCTGGGGTAAGTGGAGATGGATATGTTTGGAAATATCTTTTTACAGTTTCCCCAAGTGATATTATTAAATTTGATTCTACTGAGTATATCACATTATCAAGTGATTGGGCAACAACAACCAATGCTCAAATAACTGCCGTTAGAGATAATGGTAATTCTGATGTCAATGAAAATCAAATAAAAAAAGTTTATATTGATAATCAAGGCACTGGATATTCAAATGGTGTAGGGCAAGAATTAAACATTATTGGAGATGGAAGTGGCGGAAAAGTCATTGTTGATGTTGTTGGTGGAAAAATAACTAATGCTGTAGTTTCTTCTGGCGGAAAAAATTACACTTATGCAATTGTTGATCTTGGATCAATTAACGCAAGTTCTTCAATTAAAGCAAAATTAATACCAATTATACCACCATCTAAGGGTCATGGATATGATATCTATCGTGAATTGGGTGCAGATAAAGTATTAGTTTATGCAAGATTTGATGATTCAACTAGAGACTTTCCATCAGACACTAGTTTTTCTCAAATTGGTATCGTAAAAAATCCAACTTCTATTGGTTCAACCAATGTATTCACTGAAAATCAGTTTTCATCACTTGGTGCCATTAAGTTTTCTTCGGTAAGTGGAACTGCAAATCCTGGGAATACTATTTTCCAGACAGTAACTGGTGGAACTGCTAAGGGATTTATTTCTTCATTTGACATTGAAACACGTGTTCTTAAATATTTCCAAGATAGATCTCTTTTCTTAAATCAAACATCATTTGATAGCACAGATTATGTTGGAGTTTCTACAAACTCTAAAGTATTAGATTTTGTATCCAGTGCGAATGCTGTCACTAGTAATGGTGGTTTCTCAGGATCAATCGACACTGGATTTACTGGAATCACAACCAATCCAACTGGAAATAAAATTATCTCACTCGGAACACAATTCACAAACGGGGTTGCTAGTCCCGAGATAAATAAAGGGTCAGGAGATATAATTTATATCGACAACAGACCTGAAATATCTAGAAATTCTAGACAAAAAGAAGACGTTAAAATCATCCTGGAATTTTAAGAAATGCCACAGAAAACGAATCTTAATATAAGTCCTTATTACGACGACTTTGATAAGGATAAGAATTTTTATAGAGTCTTATTCAAACCAGGATATCCAGTTCAAGCAAGAGAACTAACCACTCTGCAATCTATTCTACAAAATCAAGTAGAGTCGTTCGGTAGTCATATCTTTAAAGAGGGATCAATGGTGATCCCTGGAAATATTAATTACGATCCATCATATTATTCTGTAAGATTAAATGCAGATCATTTGGGTATTGACTTATCAGTTTATATTGATAAGTTAGTAGGAAAACGTCTAACAGGACAAACCTCTGGTATTGTCGCTATTGTAGATAAGTATCTTGAAAAATCAGTATCTAAAGGCATTACAGATCTTACTGTATTTGTAAAATACTTGCAATCTGGTGATGATAATGAAATTGCACAGTTTAGTGATGGAGAAGTTTTAATTACTGGAGAATCTTTTACATACGGAAATACAACAGTTAATGCGGGCGATACTGTAGCAACTCTTGTTTCAGAAGATGCAACAGCAGTAGGAACATCTGTGGGGATTGGTGCAGGTGTTTATTTTATTAGAGGAACTTTTGTAGATGTTGCACAAGATAAAATAGTGCTTGATGCTTATATAAGTAATTCATCATATAGAGTTGGATTAAATATTTTAGAAGAGATTGTCACTGCAAAAGACGACAATACCTTATATGATAATGCTAAAGGATTTTCAAACTATGCTGCTCCTGGTGCAGATAGATTAAAAATTTCTGCAACATTAACTAAAAAGTTATTAAATGACTTTAACGATAAAACATTTATTGAATTAATTAGAATTGAAAATGGAGAAATTAAAAAACTCCAAAATAAGACACAATACAACTACATTAGAGATTATTTTGCTCAGAGAACATATGATGAGTCTGGAAACTATTCAGTAAATCAATTTGGTATTGAAGTAAAGGAATCACTGAACGATAGGCAATCAAACGACGGAATTTATTTCCCAGGACAAACTACTCAACAACAAGTAACACCATCAGAAGATCTGATGGAAGTTGTGGTTTCTCCAGGAAAAGCTTATGTTAGAGGTTATGATATTGATTCAACACAAACCACAATTTTAGATGTTGAAAAACCAAGAGATAAAGAGTCTGTATCGTCAGCATTAATCCCATTTGAGTTTGGAACTCTAATGAGGGTGAGCAATGTTTCGGGAACACCTTTTATTGGTATCGACAATAATACAAATATTGTAGATCTTTATAGCCAGAGAAAGAGTTCTACAACTGCTGGGACAGGAACTCTGATTGGAGAGGGAAGAATTTATTCTTTTAATTTAACAGATGCATCATATGCAGATTCATCAACTGAATGGGATCTGTACTTATTTGATGTTCAGACATATACTGTTTTAACTGTCAATGAGTCACTTTCATCAGTAACGTGTCCAGAAACTTCCTTTGTTAGAGGTGTAAGTAGTGGTGCTACAGGATATGCTGCTGAAAACCCAGCAGGGACTACTTTAACTTTAACTCAAACATCAGGAACTTTTATTGCAGGTGAACAACTCATAATCAATGAGACAACTGAAGTTTCCAGATCTGTTGTTTCAGTTACAACCTATGGAATTGAAGATGTAAAATCAGTCTATCAAGATTCAACTGCACTTACTGCAGAATTGAAAGTTGATTTTGTTGCTGATACGGTTTTACAAAAAAGTTTACCAAATAATTTTAGTTTAACTGACAAACTTACGATTACTACTGGCGGTACAGCAACCTGCCCAGGTCGCAATTTTGCAGGAACAGGAATTAAAGAAAATTCTATTATAAGGTATCAAATTTCTGGTTTAACTACAGAAACTTACAATAGAGTTTCTGCAGTATCTAATGATGGTCTTACTCTAACTCTTGTTGCTCTTAATGATGTTTATGGAGTTTGTGATGGAGATCTTCCAGGATCAACTCAGTCTGTAACTTTTTCAGTTGGTAATCCATTAGTTAGAGATAATGGTGGATTATATGCAAAAATTAGTTCTGATAATGTTGCTTCAGTTGATCTTGCAGATTCAACTCTTCTAGTTAATAGTCAAATAACTGAGCAATCAACAAATAGTGTTGGATCACTAACTATCAATGTAAATGCCACAGGTATTACAAGTGCATTCTTTGAAGCGTTTGATGAAGAAAGATATTCGGTTTTCTATTCTAATGGATCAATTGAAAACTTAACATCTGATCAATTTACTTCATCTTCTAATGGGTCTCAAATTACATTATCTGGATTAACTCCAAGTCAATCCTCTAATGTAACAATTAATACAACTGTTAGAAAGAATGGTGTTAAAGAAAAGCAAAAGGATTATGTTAGAAGTGAAAAAGTAACCATCAATAAAACTGTTTCTGGTGTATCTACATCATTAAGTGGGTTAACAACAAGTGTATATTATGGAACTAGAGTTCAGGATAAAGAAATCTGCTTAAACTTACCAGACGTAGTAAAAGTTTTAGCAGTATACGAATCTTATAACTCTTCAGCACCAACTCTAGATTCTTTAGAATTCCCTTCAGGATTGAGTTTAAATACCACATCAATCTTGGGAGAAAAAATTATTGGGCAAGATAGTGGGGCTCTTGCACAGATTGTAACTAGATCTTCTGCTACTGTAGTTGAAATTGTTTATTTGAATTCAAATAAATTCACTGTTGGTGAGATTGTAGAATTCCAAGAGTCCAATATCAAATCAACAATTCAGACAGTTAATATTGGTAACTATCAAAATGTTACTAACCAGTATAACTTAGATAAAGGTCAAAGAGAGCAATATTATGATTATTCAAAACTGGTAAGAAAGAGTGACTCTTATATTCCAACATATCAGTTATTAGCAATATTTGATTACTATGATGTACCATCAAATGATCTTGGAGATGTGTACACTGTCAACTCATACGATGCCGAAAGATTTAAATCTGACATTCCATATTTACCAAGTGGTGTAAGATCTTCAGATACTCTTGATTTTAGACCAAGAGTTGCTAGATTTACTTCTATAACTTCATCACCATTTGCATTTGGAAGTAGAACATTTGGAACAACTGGAACTAATCCCCCATTAGTTGTCACTCCATTAGAAAGTTCTTTAATTGGTTATGAGTATTATTTACCAAGAATTGATAAAGTTGTTCTTGATAAATTAGGGAACTTTAGTGTTATTAAAGGCATCTCTGCAACAAATCCAAAAGTTCCTACAAATGTAGAAGAGGCAATGGATCTGGCAACAATTGAATTGCCAGCATACCTTTATAATACAAAAGATGCAAAGATTACTCTTGTAGATAATAGAAGATATACTATGAGAGATATTGGTAAGATAGAGGATAGAGTAGAAACTCTAGAAACTCTAACTTCTCTGTCTTTACTGGAACTTGATACTAAGACCCTACAAGTTAGAGATGCTGATGGTTTAGATAGATTTAAGTCTGGTTTCTTTGTTGATGATTTCAAAGATAATCAAAGATTAGATTCTAGTGTATCTACAGTAGCAATTGATCTTGAAAATAATGAATTAATTACTTCAACGGACGCATTTTCATTAAAACCAGAAATTGCGTTAGATCCATCAATTAATACTGATACTGCAGATTTCTCAGCAAATCTTCAACTGTTAGATTCCAATGTTCAAAAAACTGGAAATCTGATTACACTTAAATATACTCAAAAGGGATGGATTGAGCAACCACTTGCATCTAGAGTTGAGAATGTCAATCCATTTAATATGATTGACTTTAAGGGAAGCATTAAACTTTTCCCATCATCAGATAGTTGGGTAAGAACCATTACTATTGATGGTGGATCAAGAAGATACTTTGGTGGAACAACGGGCACTTATTCTGAAAGTTCTTGGACAGAAATAGTTAAAATTTCCTCAGAACCTGAAGTTTATATTCGTTCAAGAAATGTTAAATTTGAATCATTTTCCTTAAAACCACTCACAAGATACTATCCATTCTTTGATGGTAGTAGTGGCATTAATATTATACCTAAGTTAATTGAAATTTCCATGACTTCTGGAACATTTGAAGTTGGGGAAACTGTAAAAGGTTTTGTTGGTTCTGAAAATATTTTCACCACAAAAGTTGCTCAACCAAACCATAAAACTGGTAACCTAAGTTCCCCAACAACTACATTTAGTTTAAATCCATATGATAAATCAGTTACATTACCAGCATCTTATTCAGCATCTTCATCAGTTCTGAATATAGACGTTAATTCACTATCAGAAGAAGTTCTAGGAAAATATAGTGGTTACATCACTATTGGAACTATTCTTGTTGGAGAAACAAGTGGTGCACAAGCTTCTGTTTCTAATATTAGACTTATAAGTGATACATTTGGTGACACATTTGGATGCTTCTTCTTTAGAAACCCACTTACAACACCACCTCCAATCGTAAGATTTACAACTGGAACATCTACCTTTAAATTGACTTCAAGTTCTACTGATGAAACTCCACTACCTGGAAGTTTACTAATCAGTAGTGCTGAAACTACATATAGAACTAGTGGTATTTTAGAAGTATACGAAGAGACAAGAATTACCGTTTTTTATGATCCTCTTGCACAATCTTTCACTGTAGATGAAACCGGTGCATTCTTAACTTCTGTTGATGTATTCTTTGCTAATAAAGATGAAAATGAAAAATTAACTGCTCAAATTAGAACTGTTGAACTCGGAACTCCAACAAGAGAACTAGTTGATGAAAATTCACAAGTTATTCTTGAACCAAGTCAGATTAATGTGTCAAAAGATGCTTCAGTTGCTACAAGAATAACTTTCCCAGCACCAATTTATCTATCTCCAGACACAGAATATGCACTAGTGCTTCTTGCTCCATCTTCAAATCAATATGAAGTCTGGATTGCTAGAATGGGTGAAAAGACCATTAACACTAGCACTTTACCAGATGCTGAAAGTGTTGTTATTGGTAAGCAATACACTGGTGGAAGTCTATTCAAATCTCAGAACGGATCTATCTGGACTGCAAATCAATTTGAAGATATGAAGTTTAAGCTTTATAAGGCAAACTTCATTACTAATAAGAATAATCCTGCTGTTGCATACTTCTACAACCCAAGTCTTGTTTCAAATGATTCTAACATTGGAACTTTAACCGAAAATCCAATTAGAACTTTACCAAGAAAACTAAAAGTTGGAATTACAACAACCACAACAATGAACTCTGTTCTTGTTATTGGTAGAAAAGTAAGTGATACGACCACAGGAGCACCAACTGGATATATTGAAAGAGTAGGTGGTGCTGTAACTTCATTTACAACATCAAGAGTTGGTGTAGGATACAGTAATGGAACCTTTACTAACGTACCATTCTACCCAATTACTGGATCTGGTAGTGGTGCAATTGGTATAGTAACATTTGCATCTGGTCAGGTTACTGGAAATCCAGCAATTCTTTCTTCTGGTAATGGATATGTTGTTGGTGATATTGTTGGAATTACCACAAATAATGTTGTGAAGGGAACTGGCGCTCAAATATCAGTTACTACACTGCAAGGATTTGATACCCTTTATCTAACTAATGTTCAAGGAGAAGAGTTTACTTCTGGTCAAGATCTTGTAGTTTACAATGGTAATACTGCAGTTTCTTATGGAAATACTGATATTCTATCATCTTCTCAAATTGGGTCTTTATATGATGGTAGAGTAATTGAGGTTACACAATATAGTCATGGAATGCACGCCGATAATAATGTAATTACAATATCTGATGTTGAACCAAATACAATTCCAACAACTCTAAATGCAGCAATTGGTCTAAGTGACACCACAATTTCAGTTGCTAATACATCTATCTTTGGAACCTTTGAAGGAATTACAACTTCTAGAGGATATCTGAAAGTAAATAATGAGATCATTTACTATAATTCAATTACAGCTGGTGGAAGTGGCGCTGGAACTCTTGGAATTGGAACCCGTGGTGTTGATGCATCCTTAAAAAGAACTCATAATATTGGAGATAAGATTTATACGTATCAACTAAATGGTGTATCTCTAACAAAAATTAATACTCAACACAACATGCCATCTAACGCTACATTATCTTCCATGAAGGATCTTGATAAGTATTACTTGCAAATAGATCGTTCAGGAAGATCTACTGGAGACAGTCAACTCAGTTTTACTGATGAGAATTATCTTGGAGGATCGAATGTATTTGCAAGCAAAAACATTCAATATAATGCAATCAACCCCTCATTTACAGTGTTTACTCCAGGAGAAGATACTACGATTTCTGCAAGTGTCAGAACGGTCTCTGGTACTAGTGCAGATGGAACAGAAGTATCCTTTATTGATAAAGGATATGAATCAGTTGAAATTAACAATCTAAATGAATTATCTTCAACAAGAATAGTTGCATCTAGAATCAATGAAACTACAAGATTAACTACTCTTCCAAAAAATAAGTCATTTACAATTGGTCTTTCAATGACATCTGGAGATCCAAATCTTTCTCCAATAATTAATGTAGATAAAACTACAGTAGATTTTATTAGAAGTAGAATTAACAGACCAATTGAAGATTATGCGTTTGATGGAAGGTCCAATCTGGTGTCTGGAACAGATCCACACGCTGCTGTCTACCTTACCAATAGAGTAGACCTAAAGCAACCAGCAACCTCATTAAAAGTCCTTGTAGGCGGTTATAGGCACTCTTCTGCAGACTTTAGAGTTCTTTACCAATTGTTTAGAGCAGATTCTTCAGAAGTTGAACAGGCATTTGAATTATTCTCAGGATATGATAACTTAAAAGATACTAACGGTGATGGATTTGGTGATACTATTATCGATTCAACTCGCAATAGTGGTAGACCTGATGCATTTGTTCCAGCAAGTCAAGATGATGAATTTCGTGAGTATCAATTCAGCATTGATAATTTAAATCAATTTACTGGATTTAGAATTAAGATCGTAATGAATGGTACAAATGAAGCATATGCACCAAGACTAAAAGATCTTAGAGTGATTGCCCTTGCCTAATATGCAAAGAGTTGAAGGTCATAAAAATTTGTATCGAGATCAATCTGGTGCAATTGTAAATACTGATACTAATGAATATAATCAATACATTAGACTAAGATCGGAAAGAAAAAATCAAAGAGAGGAAATTGAAGGATTAAAAAAAGATATTGATGAAATAAAGTCCTTACTTATGGAGATTATTAATGGATCCCGATCAAATTAATCTTGAGTCAATTGACAAAATGTTTGAATATGAAAAATACGCTAGACTTATTGATGAACTGAGTGTTGATGAGCTTAGACTTTTTGCAAAGTCATATTTTAAATTATACTTAAGACAACAAGAAGTTGTGTCTTCCTTTGCTAAGGGGTTAGTCTAACATAAATAGTTTTAAAGTCTAACTGATAAAATGGCAGTTTACGTTAGCAATATAATAATAAATGGTGGAACTGATTTTAGTCAAGTTTTCACTTTAGAGGATGGTGCTACTAATTCTGTCCTCAATTTAACTGGTTATACAGTAAAAGCACAGATGAGAAAACATCCAGCAAGCACTGGTGTTACCACTTTTACCTCTTCAATTTACAATGCAGCAAATGGTCAAATTAAAATAGGTTTATCTACAACAACTACTACTAATTTAAAATCGGGCAGATATGTATATGATGTAGTAATTACAGATGGTTCTAGTGTTATGAGCAGAGTTATTGAAGGAATGGCACTAGTATCTAAAGGAGTTACCCAATAATGGCAGATATAAAAGTCAAAACAAATAGTAATCAACTTACAGTTAGAGTTGGACAACAAAATGCCATAAAAGTTGTAGCATCAAATACAGCAGCTTCAATTTCAAATATTGATATGGACGACATAATTGATGTTGATATTACAAATAGAGCAAATAGAACTTTCTTAATGTATAATTCAGCAACACAGACATATGTTCATGTTGATGCTGCACAAATTGTAGATCTTTCCGATAATATAGATAATGATTCGTATGATGCAGGATCTTTCTAGTCAATTTAAACAAAAAAAAATAAATAAATAACTTAAAAGGTAAAAATTAAAAATGGCTGCTCCTGTATTACAGTTTAAGAGAGGTGCCTTTAGTAATCTTCCAGCTCTGAAAGCAGGTGAACCTGGTTTTACGACTGACAAATATGATCTTTATGTTGGTTTAGATAATAACTCCGCAAATAATAGATTCTTCGGATCTCACCGTTATTGGGAAAGAGAAACCACAACGGTTGGAAGTTCTGTTAAAGTTGTCGAGGGAAGCAATAATGGAAGTAACTTTATTGCACTTAAATCACCAGATTCACTTTCTGGAGATTTAACTTATACTCTTCCAGGAACTCAAGGTTCTGCAAATAGTGTTCTAACCAATAATGGAAGTGGTATTCTATCTTGGGGTAGTGGATCTGCAAACCCAGTTTTTACCGGAATAGCAACATTTAATACTGATCAAGTAGATATTAACAGCACGGTTGATATCTCAGGTATTACTACAATTAGTAACACTACACAATCAACTTCAAAAGATACTGGTGCGTTAATTGTTGAAGGTGGTGTTGGTATTGAAAAAAATGCTTATGTTGGTGGTCTTTTAGCAGTTACTGGTGTAGCAACAGTAACTAGTGACCTAACCGTAGGTGGTGCAACAACCATTACTGGCAATTTATTTGTTGGTGGACAGTCTGAATTTGTTGGTGTTGTAACTTTCCGTGGTGGTACAATTAGTATTGGTGATGCTAACACTGATGATGTTGTTATTGGTGGTGAGTTTGCATCTGATCTCATTCCAACAACAGATGATGCTTTTAGTCTAGGTTCGTCTTCTAAGCAGTGGAAAGACTTATACATAAACGGCACTGCAGATATCGATTCATTAACTGTTTCTGGAGTATCCACATTTGCTGGTATTACTACAGTTACTGGACCAACACTATTCTCTAAGCAATTAGATGTTTCTGGTATTGCCACTGCCAAACAATTCTCTGGATATACAGCACTTGTAGGAACTGCAAGTTCAATTACAGAAACTTTTGTTGTTACTGTTGCGTCTAAAACATCCAATCATCGTTATTTTGGAAGTGGATCAGGAAGTGGATATTACATTGATGGGAGAGAGTCTCCATTTATCACCTTACTTCCAGGAAAAACGTATCGTTTTGACCAAGCAGATGCATCTAACTCTTCACATCCACTAAGATTTTACTTAGAAGCAAATAGAACAACTCAATACACAACTAACGTAGTAACAAATGGAACTGCAGGTAATGCTGGTGCTTTCACTCAGATAACCATTGTTGATGAAGTTCCTCTTGTTCTCCATTATCAATGCACCAATCACGCATTGATGGGAAATGCAGTTCAAACAAACTCAAACTTCATTACTACCCCATATAGTATAACTACTCTTGGTAATCTAAGTGTCTCTGGTATTTCTACATTTACTGGAGCAATTGATGCTAACGGTGGGGCTGATATTTCTGGCGGTGAAACGACTCTTTCTTCAGCCACAGTTTCTGATTTAACATCTGGAAGAGTTGTTCTTGCAGGAACTTCAGGATCCCTTCAAGATAGTTCAAACTTAACTTTTGGTAATGGTGGATTAATTGTTGGTGCAAATGGAATTAATGTTACTGGCGTTTCTACATTCTCAACAGATTTAGTTGTTGGTGGTGATGTTCGTATTAATGGTAACGATATTCAGGCAAGTGACGGAAATACAAATATTACTCTCACATCCAACACACTAACAACATTTTCAGGTGATATTAAAGTTGGTGGTAATGATATTCAATCGAGTGGTGGAACAACTGCTCTTACGTTCTCTGGTGCTGATGTTACAGTTGCTGGAGATTTAACAGTTACTGGTAATGATATTAAAGCAAGTGGCGGAACAACTGCTCTTACGTTCTCTGGTGCTAATGTTACAGTTGCTGGAGATGTTACGGTTGGTGGCAATGACATTAAAGCATCAGATGGCGTTACTGCTATCACTTTAACTGCAACAACAGGTGCTGTTGGAGTTTCTAGCGACCTTACAGTTAGTGGAAGATTATTTGTTCTTGGAACAACGACTGAGATTAACACTGAAACATTAAAAGTTGAAGATAGTTTAATTGAAGTTGGTCTCGTTAATAGTGGCGGTTCTTTAGTTCCACCTTCATCAGATTTAAACATTGATGTTGGTATTCTATTCAACTATTACACATCTTCTGCTAAAAGAGCAGGTATTTATTGGGATGATTCTGCATCGAGAGTTGTAGTAAGTTCTGACTTAAGTGAAGCTAGCAGTATTATCACTTCTACAACATATGCTGCATTAGAAATTGGTGCTCTTTGGGTTACGGACTGTGCGGGCACTTCTCAAGTTATTTCTTGTACTGGTGTAGAAAGATTCTTAGAAAATATAACTGTCGATGGTGGAGCATTCTGAACTCAATAAATAAATTATAAATATGGGTAGGAGGAATCCTGCCCATTTTTTTGTATCATTATGAATGAGAACGATTATAAAACTTTAATTATTGTATATCAACAAAAATCTTTTGATTTATTTTCTCAAGTTATTGCTTTAGAGGCAAAGTTATCAACAGCAAACCAAATTGTTGAAACTTTAATGAAACAAGTTAATGAACTCAACAATGAACTTGAAAACCTGAAATCAAAGAATAAAAAAACCTCTACTAAAGTATCTGATAGTTTAAATTCTGGGGAATTCTAATGGCAAAACCCTCAACACGCCAAGGACTTATTGATTATTGTTTAAGGCGTTTAGGTGCTCCAGTCTTGGAAATCAACGTCGATGATGATCAAATCGATGATTTAGTCGATGATGCTCTGCAGTATTTTAATGATCGTCATTTTGATGGTGTTGAAAGAATGTATTTGAAATATCAACTTACTCAAAATGATATTGATAGGGGAAAAGCAAAGAATACAAATGGAGTTGGAATTTTAACCACTAGTGCAACATCTACTAACATTAGTGGTTATGGAACAACAACTTCCAACTTCTATGAAAATTCAAATTTTATCCAAGTTCCAGATTCTGTAATTGGTGTAGAAAAAATATTTAAATTTGATACTAGTTCAATTTCTGGAGGAATGTTTAGTATCAAGTATCAGTTATTTTTAAATGATTTATATTATTTTAACTCTGTTGAACTTCTTCAATATGCAATGGTTAAAACATATCTAGAAGATATTGATTTTTTATTAACAACAGATAAACAGATAAGATTTAATAAAAGACAAAATAGATTATATTTAGATATTGATTGGGGTGCACAGAGTGCAGGTGATTTTATTGTTATAGATTGTTATAGAATTTTAGATCCTAATACTTTCACCAATGTTTACAATGATAGCTTTTTAAAAAGATACTTGACTGCTTTAGTTAAAAGACAATGGGGACAAAATCTAATTAAATTTAGAGGGGTTAAACTTCCTGGTGGTATTGAATTAAATGGTAGGGAACTTTACGAAGATGCTGAAAGAGAAATTGATGAAATAACTAAAAGAATGTCTATGGATTACGAGCTTCCACCTTACGATTGTATTGGATAATGGCACTTAACCCATTTTTTCTACAGGGTTCTCCAGGAGAACAAAGATTAGTTCAAGAGTTAATTAATGAACAACTCAAGATCTATGGTGTAGAAGTTACTTATATACCAAGAAAATTTGTTAGAAAACAGACTATCATTGAAGAAATTCAATCTTCTAAATTTGATGATAATTTTTTATTAGAAGCGTATGTAAACACATATGATGGATATGGTGGCGCGGGAGATATTTTAACTAAGTTTGGAATGAGCATTCGTGATGAACTGGTCATCACAATATCAAGAGAAAGATTTGAAGATTTTATAGCACCATTTTTAAATGATGAAAATGATAATGAAATAGAACTAGCATCTAGACCTAGAGAAGGTGATTTAGTTTATTTTCCATTAGGTCAGAGATTATTTGAGGTTAAATTTGTAGAGCATGAACAACCATTTTATCAACTTGGAAAAAATTACGTTTATGAGTTAAAATGTGAACTATTTGAATATGAAGATGAAGTTCTTGATACTTCTGTTGAAGAGATAGATACTGTTCTAGAAGATAAAGGATATATTGTTGATCTTCAACTATTTTCATCTGGAACTCAAGCAACTGCAACATCAACAGTTGGAACGGGATATGTTAGAAATATAACATTACTAAATGATGGATCAGGTTATACTAGCACTCCAGTAGTTTCTATTTCAACCGCACCGTCTGGCGGAACAAATGCCTCCGCAGTTGCAATCACAACGACTAGAAATGGGGTAACATCCATTCAAGAAATACTACTAATAAATGCTGGTGCAGGATATACAACTCCACCAACAATTGTAATTACTGAAGGTGGCGGTGGATCTGGAGCAGCTGCAACTTGTGGTGTTGTTACTGAAAGAAAAGGTATTATTTCTTTTGCCATTACAAATGGTGGAGTAGGATATTCTACAGTGCCTAATGTTTCTATAGCATTACCATCACTTTCACCAAATCTACCAGCTTCAGCAAAGGCAGTTGTAAGTGCAGCGGGAACTATTAGCGCAATTAGAATTGTTAATGCTGGAGAAGGATTCTTCTCAGCACCTGCTGTTACAATTGGAGTTGCAGCAACAGTTGGATTTGGAACCTATTGGTTTAATGAAGTTGTAACAGGATCTAAATCTGGATCATCTGCTAGAGTTAAGAGATGGGATAAAGATACAAGTATACTTCAAGTTGGTATCACTACTGGAGGATTCTATCCAGGTGAACTAATTACTGGAACAAAATCTGGGGCAATTTATACAATTAAAGTATCTGCTGGTAGCACAGTTGATAAATATGAACAAAATGATCAAATTGAGTCTGCAGCAGATCTTGTTCTAGACTTTTCAGAATCAAATCCATTCGGTAGTTACTAATGTTAGGAACCTATTATTATCACGAGATAATACGAAAGACTATTATATCCTTCGGAACTTTGTTTAATCAAATTTATATTAAACATAAAAACTCTGATAACAACACAATTAGTGAGATGAGAGTTCCATTAGCATATGGACCAACTCAAAAGTTTCTAGCAAGAATTGAGCAGCAAGCAAATTTAAATAAACCAATTCAAACTACTTTACCTAGAATGTCATTTGAAATGACTTCTATTGAATATGATGCTACAAGGAAAGCAGGCATAACTCAAACTTTTAAGGCAGTAAGCAATGGGCAGATGAAAAAGGTGTTTATGCCTGTCCCTTATAATATTGGATTTGAGTTAAGTATTCTTTGCAAGTTAAATGATGATGCTCTTCAAATTGTTGAGCAGATTTTACCTTACTTCCAACCAGCGTTCAATTTAACTATTGACTTAGTTGAATCAATTGGAGAGAAAAGAGATATTCCCATTGTTCTAAACAGTGTTGCTTTTCAAGATGATTATGAAGGAGACTTTTCCACAAGAAGAGCGTTGATATATACACTACAATTCACCGCTAAGACATATCTATTTGGTCCTGTAGCAGACAATCCAGAGGGTCTGATCCGTAAGGTCATTGTTGATACTTATAGCGGCACTGACAGGTTAGGTGCTAAAAGGGAAATGAGATATACAGTTACTCCTCAAGCAAAAGTTGATTATAACAATGATAATACTGGAGTATTAAGTGCCAATGTTGAAGCAACTGATCAACGTCTACCAGTTGTAAATACTGCAGGGTTTAGCACTGGTGATAGAATTGTCATTGGTAGTGAAATAATGTATGTAAAAGATATTACTTCTTCAACTGAACTATTTGTGACAAGAGCATATGATTCAACAGTTGCTGCGTTGCATCTTAAAGATACTGTCATAAACAGACTTACAACAGCGGATGATCAACTTGTAGAACCTGATGATGACTTTGGATTTAATGAAGATTCGCAGTATTTAGGAGATGCTAGATCTTACAGTCCAACACAACAAACTGATATCTGATAAAAATTATGCCAAATTATGATGATCTCGATAAAACTCTTAATATTGAGAGTAGCATAGTTGAAGTTCAAGAGGAAACTTCTCCCATACAAGAGTATTCTGAACCTATTAAGTCAGATGATATTCAGAAGGATTATGAATATACTCGTGCAAATTTATATTCATTGATTGAAAAAGGTCAAGAGGCAATCAATGGAATAATGGAACTTGCAGGTGAAGGTGGTAGTCCAAGAGCATATGAAGTTGCAGGGCAATTAATTAAAAACGTTGCAGATACAACAGATAAGTTAATTGATCTTCAGAAAAAATTAAAAGAGGTTGAAGAAGATTCTCCAAAAACAACCAATAATGTCACCAACAACGCAGTATTCGTGGGTTCAACTTCCGAATTATCAAAACTACTCAAGCAAGGTTTTCTAAATAATAAAGAGTAGATCTACTTTTGATTTAAATGGGTTGGTCAGAAAAATATAAAAGATCTATTGATTGTGATAATCCAAAAGGGTTTTCACAAAAAGCCCATTGTCAAGGTCGTAAGAAAAAAATTAGTGAGCAATTAAAATCATACAAGACAGTTGAGGAGATTGCTAAAAAACATCGCCTAGATGTTTCTTCTATTCAAAAGCAACTGGATATGGGAGAACCTATTGAGCATGAGCACACTAAAAATCATGAACTTGCTAGAAAAATTGCTCTTCAACACTTAGATGAAATTCCAGATTATTATACTCGTTTAAAAAAAATGGAAGCATCTGCTAAAAAAGAACATAAAAAGTTCAAAGATGTAAAAATTAATGAAGGGTCAAGTAATCCAAGAATTCCAAAAAAATCTGGACAACCAGATAAATCTGATAAGCACTCGGATCTTTATACAGATGAAGACCCTGTAGGAACGATTCAAGGTTTGGGATTTAAAGATGTTGCGACTGCAAAAAAAAGTGTTTCTAAAATTAAAACTTCTGATAGGTCTCACGCTCATAAAATTCAAGCGGCAATCGCAATGGAACAAAGAGCAAAGGTGGCAGGAAAAAGTTCAGAAGCAGCAGTTTATAGAAAATTTATTAATTCAATGAAAGAGAAAACAAAAGAAATGAATGAGGAAGGTCTCCGTGATTGGTTTGGTAAATCTAAATCAAAGGATGGAAAACCTGGATGGGTTCAATCAGATGGATCTCCTTGTGCAAATGAACCTGGAGAAACAAAAACACCAAAATGTTTCTCAAGATCTAAATTAGCAAGTATGAGTAAAGGACAAATAGCATCTGCAGTAAGAAGAAAAAGGCAGCAA
>SXGQ01413487.1_pt1 | contig 31534 bp, 17 predicted proteins | sample 3178371 | NCBI WGS metagenome assembly SXGQ01 (sample SAMN11356859, study PRJNA531348) | freshwater metagenome | isolation source: freshwater sample F1-20 | place: China: Fuxian Lake, Yuxi | collected 2017-12-25
ATAATCTTCAAGGCACTTAGAGATTTCTTTAAGTGCTTTTTACTTTTTTATAATTAATTACCGGAAGCGGCGTCGTTCCTCGTCTTGAAGGAAATCAAAACCCGAAAAAACCAAAACACCGAAAATCTCCGAATGTCTTACCTAAATCATAATCTACCCACATTTACTTGTTACATTCGTAATGAATTTTTGTATAATCACAAAAAAGGACATGGTGAGGTAACTTTATGCGACGTACACTCTGTAGCGTCCTTAGAGAAGCACGTACCCCTCTTTGAGGCGTTTTTAGAGAATGGGGTGAACTGGACTCGAAGACCAATTCACGCATTCTGTTGGAAACCTGATGCACAAGTTCCAAAATTAGAGGAATGTATGTGGTGGGATTGCTTTTCTCCTTATATTGATGTTCAAGTACGTTCAAGACTGGCTAACTTACGTGCTCAACTTATTAATTACAAAGGGAAAAAGAATGAAGGAACCTACTTGTTCACTCTTGATTGGTCTTGGGAATCAAAATCAACTCTGAATACAAACTTTAGTGAAACTCCAGAACACAAATGTGCTCATTTTTTCAAAATGGATGATGGAAACTTCTATGCATATCCAAATAATAAAATCTTGTGGTACGATGATGCGTGGACAAAAAACAGAATCACCAAAAATCCTGGGTATGAAATTGATTTGACCGAATATTCTGTCGAAAATCGTCGAAAAATAGAGACCTCAGACGACTTTATGTATGAAATTACAGAAATTCGGGATAGCAACCCCGTAAAAAGTTCTGATTTAACAAATCAGGAGCAAAACAATGACCAAACAAGTCGATAAAGATCAAAATTTTATGAAAAATGAGTGGGGAACTGAATTTTTAGCATCAGAATACGGTTGGGAAGAGAAAATTGAGAAACAAAAGATGCTTCGTGAGATTAATCATGACGACTTAACACCTAAAAAGCACGATTTCTTTCTTCAAAATGACCTTCATTCAAAAATTCGTAATGATAATGACTATGATGATTGGGAATACGGCACAGAACCTCTTTACGAGTTCAAAAAACCCGAATAAATAAGTTAGATTTATAATTTTTTTATGCCTGTAGAACGGGTAAGTAAGGGTTTTAAAGACCTAAGCATGTCATTTCAGGTTAATCCTATTAACTATGATCTAATTTCGCTTAAAAATGAAACTGCAATTGCCCGTTCTATTCGAAATTTAGTACTTACATATCCTGGAGAAAGATTTTTTAATCAAAATTTGGGATCTAACATAGGTCGTTCTTTATTTGAAAATATTGATGATTTTTCAGCATCAACAATCAAAGATGAAATTGAAAACACAATTAACAATTATGAACCAAGAGTTAGTTTAGTTGATGTAGTTGTTGATCCCGATTATGATAATCTTAACTTTAATGTTACGATCACTTATAATATCATAGGAATTGACGTTTTACCTCAACAGTTAGCATTCGCATTACAGCCAACACGATAATGGCATTAGTAAACTTTACGAATTTAGATTTTGATCAAATTAAGACTTCGATTAGAGATTATCTAAGGTCGAATTCGAATTTTACTGACTATGATTTTGAAGGATCTAATCTTTCTACAATAATTGACGTACTTGCATATAACACTTATATCTCTTCGTATAATGCTAATATGATTAGCAACGAAGTGTTTATTGATAGTGCAACATTAAGAGAAAACGTTGTTTCTTTAGCAAGAAACATTGGATATGTTCCAAGATCCAGAACTGCGGCACGAGCAAATATCTCATTTTTTGTAGATATTTCGGGTCTTACAACAAATCCAATTACCTTCACTCTTAAAAAAGGGATTGTTTGCACATCTTCATCATCTTTTGGTTCAGAAAGTTACACTTTTGCTATTCCAGAAGATATTACTGTTCCTATTGTGAATGGAATTGCGTCATTTAATAATATTGACATTTATGAAGGAACTTTTTTGATATCAAATTTTGTAGTTCAAATGGACGAAAATTCATATACTCAAAAATTTATTCTTGAAAATGCAAATATTGACACTTCTACGATTTCAGTAACAGTTAAAGATACTCAAGCAAGCACTTCCTCTCGAACATTTAATTTATCTGAGAGTTTATTTGAAGTTACATCAACTTCAAAAGTATTTTTTATTCAAGAAATTGAAGATCAAAGATATGAACTTATTTTTGGTGATGGCATATTTGGAGAAAAACTTGAAAACTTGAATTATATTGAAGCATCATATATTGTTACAAGTGGTGAATCTGGAAATGGAGTTTCTGGATTTACATTTAATGGGAGAATTTTAGATAATAACAATAATTTAGTTTCATCCGGTATTTCTTTAATTACAACAAATACACCTTCACAATTAGGAAAAGAAATTGAGTCTGTAGATTCGATCAAAAAATACGCTCCAAGAATATATTCTTCATATAATAGAGCTGTAACTGCCGCAGATTATGAAGCTTTAGTTCCAAGGATTTATCCAGAGGCTCAATCTGTTTCAGTATTTGGTGGTGAAGAATTAGTTCCACCCCAATATGGAAAAGTTTTTATTACCATTAAACCAGTTTTTGGTCCTTTTGTTCCAAATACAATTAAAGATAATCTCAAAGTCCAATTAAGAAGATACTCTGTAGCTGGAATTGTTCCAGAAATTTTAGATTTAAAATACTTATATATTGAATCTGATGTGACCGCATATTATAACACGAATTTAGCACCTACCTCAGACTTTGTAAAGACTATTATTTTTAATAATATTAACAATTATGCAAATTCGAGTGAATTGAATCAATACGGAGCAAGATTTAAATATAGTAAATTTCAGAATATTGTTGATAATAGTCACGAATCAGTAACATCAAATATTACTAAAATTCAGATGAGAAGAGATTTGAGACCAAAATTAAATCAATTCGCAAATTATGAAATTTGTTTCGGCAATTCTTTTCATATTAAAAATATAAAGGGATATAATATAAAAACTTCTGGATTTAAAATTTTAAACAATTCAGATGTTTTATATTTTTCCGATGTTCCAAATGATAACCAATTGACCGGAAGAATTTTTCTTTTTAAATTACTTTCGGAAACTCAACCAATTGTTGTAAATTCCAATGTAGGATCAATAAATTATGAGAAGGGAGAGATTATTCTAAATTCAATAAACATAATCTCCACTACAAAAAATTTGCAAGGAGAACCAATAATTGAAGTTGCCGCTATTCCAAAATCAAATGATGTAATTGGACTTCAGGATTTGTATTTGCAACTAGATATTAATAACAGCAGTTTAAATATGTTGTCCGATAAAATTTCTTCAGGATCTGATTTATCGGGAACAACATATATAACAACTTCAAGTTACACAAACGGAAATTTAGTAAGATTGTAAAATGGCAGATACGAGAATTCAAATTAATTCAATTGTTGGCAATCAGCTTCCAAGTTTTGTAAAAGAAGAATTTCCATTAGTTGAAGAGTTTTTATCCCAATATTATCTTTCGATTGAAGGACAGGGATTAACTTTAGATATTTTACAAAATATAGATCAATACATTAAAGTTGATAACCTAACAAATCTTACCGAATTTACAAATTTAACATCTGATGTAGATTTTACTGACGATATAATTTCAGTCGAATCCACTTATGGATTTCCAAAATCTTATGGACTGATTCAAATCGATTCAGAAATTATTACATATACAGGAATCACCACAAGTTCTTTTACTGGTTGTGTTCGTGGATTTAGTGGCATAACTTCTTATAAGGGATTAAATAAATCAGACGAATTAGTATTTTCTCAGTCTGGAATTTCTACACATTCATCCGGTTCTATTGTTAATAATTTAAGTGTTCTCTTTCTTAAAGAATTTTTTAACAAGGTTAAAAAACAAGTAACTCCAGGATTTGAAGATAGAGAATTATATTCCGAAATAAATCAAGGAACTTTTATTAAACAAGCAAAAGATTTTTATTCTTCCAAAGGATCTGATCAATCATTCGAAATTTTGTTCAGAGCCCTTTATGGGGAAGATATAAGTATCATCAGACCAAGTGATTTTCTATTAATACCATCCGATGCACAATATAGGATAACAAAAAATTTAGTCGTAGAACCGATAGAAGGTAATCCAGAAGATCTTTTAAACAAAACAATTTTTCAAGATCAAACTAATGTTTTTTCTGCAGCAAGTGGATCTGTAAGTAGAGTACAAAAAATTGTAAGAAATGGAAAAAATTATTACGTTTTAAGTTTAGACTACGATTTTGATAAAGACATTAATGTTGACGGATCTGTATTTGGAAACTTTAATGTTCATCCAAAAACAACCTTAATCACTTCAGTATCAATTGGATCGACTGTGTTAGATGTAGATTCTACAGTCGGATTTCCTGCCACGGGAACATTAATTGCAAAAATATCTGATGATGTTTCTGTAACAATAAATTATGGATCAAAAACTTTAAATCAGTTTTTTGATTGTGATGGAATTGATCAACCATTAACCTCAAAACAAGAACTTAGATTAGACTCATATGCATATGGTTATTCAGGAATAACCACAGAAAGTCAAATTAAGTTTAGAGTAACTGGTGTTCTATCAGATTTAGATTTTCCGCCAGAAAAAACTTATTATTATGATACTGGAGATATCATTCAAATAAAATCTTTAGGTATTGGATTGACAGATTATTCGGCAAACAACTGGATCTTCAACATTCCAGTAAAGTATAAAGTTAAAAATATAACACTTCAAAATAATATTGATTTTCTTTATAGTATAACCACATTTGACATTTATAACTTTAATATTGGTGATACTGCAAAAATTATTTCGTCTGATGGAACAGAAAGAAATTGTGTTGTAGTAGAAATTGTTAACAAATATGAATTTGTAATTAGAGGGCAGGGTCAGATTGATACGCAACAATCATATGAAATACAGAAAACAGTTTCAAAAGTCAATTCTAACAATTATCCAGAATTAAACATTTACAGTACAAATGTGCAAAATGTTTATTCAGATAAAGAATCTTTATATGTTGCATCTCCATCAATTCCAAATTATTTGGATCAACCATTAAACATTAATGATCGATCAGTCATACTAAATGGAATTTTTAATGGAGAAGATCTTATAATTTTAAATCACGGATTTTACACAGGTGATTCAGTAATTTATAAATCAGTAAGTTCAACAAATACTTTAAACATTCCTGATGGAATCTATTTTGTTAAAAAAGTAGATGAAAATACCATAAAACTTTCTAAGAGTAGATCAAATATTTTTAAGGAAAATTATGTTTCGGTAAATGGAACTGTAACCGATAACATTTTATCGTATACTAAATTTTTCAATAAAAAGTTAGAGCCGCAAAAAATAATAAGAAAAATTTCAACTCCAGTAACAAAGGAAGAAAAAGTTGAAACTACACCAGGATTAATTGGAATTTTGGTTAACGGTGTTGAAATCTTAAATTATAAATCAGATGATTCTGTTTTTTATGGTGCAATTCAAAATATTGATGTTACCTCTGAGGGCTCTGGATATGATTTAATTAATCCTCCAGTTTTAGAAATATCTGACTCGATTGGAAGTGGTGTTTCTTGTTATTGTGAAGTTGAGGGAAATCTTGAAAGAATTGATGTACTTGATGGTGGATTTGACTATGTAAAAGATCCTATAATTACAATTAGTGGCGGAAATGGAACTGGTACAATTGTTAATCCAAATTTAATTTTTGTAGATCATACCGTTACATTTAACGCAGAAGTTGTAGCAAATCTTGTTGATTTAGTTGATAATAAAGTTGCATTTTCAACTTATCATAAATTTAGAGATGGTGAACTTGTAGTATACAATCCAAATGGACAAACAATTGTTGGAGGTCTTTCAACGAATTCTTCATATTATGTTTCTGTTGAAGATTCTCTATCAGTCAAGTTTCACGTAACATATTCAGATGCTCTCTCCAGATTAAATCCAATTAATTTGACTTCTTATGGTACGGGTAATCATACAATAGAGTCTGTTAATAAAAAGAAAAAAATAGGATCAATAACAATTAGTAATAGTGGATCTGGATATAAAAATAGAAAAACGACAGTTTCGTCATCAGGTATCAATACCGCATCAAATACAATTACAATACAAAATCACAAGTACGAAACAGGTGAAATAATTTTATATACCCCAGGAACTCAAGCAATCTCTGGTTTATCCTCCGGATCTTATTATGTAACAAAAATTGATGTGAATAATTTTAAATTATCTCAAATTGGAATAGGATCAACATCTCAGGATTATTTCTTCAAAAATAAAGAATATGTAAATCTTTTATCGACTGGACTTGGTAGGCAAACATTTAATTATCCACCAGTTGAAGTAAAAATTTCTGGAGTAATTGGCGTTTCTACTTTTACCGGACAAAATTTTCAAGCATCTCTACAACCTGTTTTTAGGGGTCAGATTAAATCTGTCTTTATTGAAGATGGTGGTGTTGGATACGGAGCATCTGAAATTCTAAATTATAATAGACAACCATCTTTTAATTTAAATAGTGGGTCGGGAGCTCAACTGCAAGCAATTGTTCAGAATGGAAAAATTTCATCAGTATTGGTATTAAATTCTGGAAGTGGATACAATTCAGTCCCAAATATTATAATAAGTGGATCAGGATCTGGCGCTAGTTTAATTACAAAAGTATCTAATGGATCAATAGAAAGTGTCGAAGTTGTAAATGGTGGAGAAGGATATTTAGATTATAATACAACAATTACAGCAATTTCTGCTGGGTCTGGTGGGCAATTTTTATCTATACCAAAAAAATGGACTGTAAATATATTTGAAAGATTGGTCCATAATCAACAAATTGTAGATGATGATGGAATTATTACAATTGGAACAAATTCTTCTTTTGGATTGCAATATTCTCATTTATATTCTCCCAAAAAATTAAGACAATCACTTTTTGCAACAAAAATTATAAACGGAAACACTACATTCGTATATCCAGATTTACAGTTACAAAACGGAAAAGAATTTTTATCGGATGCTCATTCTCCAGTGATTGGTTGGGCATATGATGGCAACCCAATTTATGGACCATATGGATATGAAAAAATAACGGGAGGATCTATAAAATTACTTCAACCCGGATATTCTTTATTACCATCTCAAGATCGACCAAATCCCGTTTTGGAATCGGGAGAAAGTTCATACCCATCTGGATTTTTTGTTGAAGACTATAGTTATCAAAATATTGGAGATCTTGATGAACACAATGGAAGATTTTGTGTTACTCCCGAATTTCCAAAAGGAATATACGCTTATTTTACTACAATAGATCCAGATACAATTGAAACTCTGCCACCATTTAAGAATTACAGAAAACCTGTATTTCCATATTTTGTAGGTAATACATTCAATTCTCAACCAATAGATTATAATTTTGATCGATACTCAAATCAAGATGATATTGATTTATCAAAAACAAATTTGATTAGAAATGCAACTCCATATAATTTTAATCAAAAAAATTCATCATACGATTTTGTAATTGATCCAAACAAAATTCAAAAACAAAATACTGAAATTACAAACGTTGCTTACGGATCTATTCAATCCATCGGAATCGTAACGGGTGGATTCAACTATCAAGTAAATGATTCAATATTATTTGACAACACAAATACTGATGGATTTGGTGCCAAAGCAAAAGTTTTTAGTGTTTTAGGAAAACAAATACAGCAAATAAGTATTGCAAGTAGTAGTATATTAAATGTTGAGTTTGTTCCATATACTTTAAATTCAAGATTTGTTGGATATTCAACGCTTCCACACAATCTCAATAATGGAGATAGAATTTCTATTAGTGGACTAACGACTACAAGTTCGAAACTTCAATCATTTTTCACAATAGGAGTTTCTACAAGTGTTTATTCACTTTCAGAAAATGTCTTAACATCATCTATCACGGGAATTGTAACTTACTTTAATGTTTATGGCAATTTGAGTCCTCAGTTTATTAGAGAAAATGACATACTAACTATTGAAAATGAAAAAATAAAAGTTTTAAATATTGACCCGTCTTCTTCAAGAATTAGAGTTTTGAGAGAATATGATGGAACTGTAGGATCTTCTCATACAGCATCAACTGCTATTTTAGAGAACTCAAGAAAGTTTATTATTAACTCTTCTATTTTTGATAGATCTTTTAATTACAATTATACGAAAGAATTTTATTTTAACCCCAAAGAAACTTTAGCACTGGGAAATACAAGTGGGGTAGGTATAGGATCTACCATCGTATTTTCAAATCCTGGTGTTGGGTTAACTCAAATTTTTATACCAACAAAATCTGCATATTTTCCAAATCACAATTTATCCACCGGTGACGAATTAATATATTCTACTAATGGTGGCGGACCAGTATCAATTTCTACAGATGGTGTAAGTGTTTATCAACTAATCAACAATCAAATAGTTTATGCTGCAAAAATTTCAAATGATTTAATTGGAATTGCTACATCTAAAGTTGGATTAGGAAGCACAGGAACTTTCGTTGGTATTAATAGTGCTGTTTCCGTCAATACTCTCTATTTTATTGGAGTTGGAACAGGCAACAACCATAGTTTTAAAACAAATCCAACCAATATTCTCAAAGGAAATGTAAGTAAAAATGTTGTAACTGTTTCAACAGCAACTACTCACGGATTGAATAAAAATGATACCATTTTATTAGAATCTAAACCGGGAATTACAACCACAGTTGTAATACAATATAATGATTTTAATAGAAGATTAATTGTAAATCCAAGATCCTTTATATCAACAAATGTTGATATATCTACAAATACAATAACTATTGAAAATCACAACTTCCAAACCGGAGAAAAAGTAATCCATACTTCTTCTTCTCCATCTGGAGGGTTGATCAATAATGAAATTTATTATGTGTATGTAAAAGACAAAAATAATTTTAATCTTTGCTCAACTCAATTAAATTCTACTAAATTAAATCCGGTCGTTGTTGATATTTCTAGTGCATCATCCGGTACTATTTCAAAAATAAATCCTTTAATAAAAGTAGAAAAAAATAAAACTATTGTATTTGATTTATCACATTCCTCTCTTGCGTTTATCAGTAATTCCATTTCATATTCAGCTTTTGATTTTGACATTTATTCAGACTCGGAATTAAAGAATGCATTTTACACAAGTTCAACAACTAATAATTTTGAAGTTTCAAAACAAGGAGTAATTGGAATTGATGCAAATGCAAAATTAATATTAAACGTTACAGATGATTTGCCAAAAGTTTTATATTATAATTTGACTCCAATAAACTTAAATGAAAATAGTGAAATAAAAAAACAAATAATAATTGATAAAGAGAGTGTTAACGATAATAACACTATAACAATTACAGATAATTCATTATCAGGATATCAATCTTTGACTGGAATTGGAAGCACTACTTTTACCTTTGATATTTTAAACTCACCTGTAGAAACAACGTATACTAACTTAGATGGAAAATTTAGGTATTCAACTAATTCTACATCCGCATATGGATCTATTTTCGAAACCCAAATAGTTTCTTCTGGAAGAAATTATAAAAAACTTCCTCCAGTATCTTCGGTCGTTTCAACTTATGGAACTGGATCAATATTAGATTCTCAAAGTAATACTATAGGAAATATTTTAAATGTAGAGATTCAAGATATTGGATTTGATTATCCATCAGATATTACATTAAGACCCGAAGCTCAATTTCCACAAATTTTAAAAGTAGAACCATTTTCTTCAATCAATAGAATTGGGATCACTTCTATTGGAACAAATTACATATTTGCCCCAGATTTAGTTCTTTTAGATGGATTAACTGGAAATGTAATTACTGATATTGATATAACATATGAACTTGGAGATTCTGAAGTCACTATTTTAAAAAATACAAAAGGTCTTAATAATAAAATTCCAACAATTATACCTATCAATAATTCTAATGGTGTTGGAATTTCTTCAATTTCATTTAATAATTCTACAAAAAATGTTACTGTTTCAATTGCAGTAAGTTATAGTTCTTCGAATGATTTTCCATTTTCAGTTGGAGATTCAATACTAATTGAAAATATTAGTGTAGGACTTGGATCAACTGGACTTGGTTATAATTCCTCTAATTATAACTATTCACTCTTTACACTAACTCAAATAGATGCAAATATTGGAGGAAATAATCCAACTGTAACTTACAATCTTTCAAATTATCTTTCTGCAAATGATGTTCCTGGTGTTTATGATCCAGTTAATTCTGCAGGAACTATTATACCTTCAAAATATTTTCCATCTTTCGACATTTCAATTGTCAGCAATCAATTTTTTGAAAATGAAATCATAAAATCACCATCAACATCTGGAGTTTCCAATTCTTGGGATTCTAAAAATGGATATCTAAAAGTTTCATCACCGACTAAGTTTATTATAGATGAAATAATTGTAGGCGAGTCTTCAAGTAGTCAAGGAATTGTAAGAGATATTATAAACTTTAATACTCAATATAATGTTGGATCATTTTCAATAGTCAAAGAAGGATGGAGCACCCAAACCGGATTTTTGAATAATGATTTGCAAAGAATGCACGATAACGATTATTATCAATATTTTTCTTATTCTGTAAAATCTAAAGTTAGTTTTGAAAAATGGGATGATATTGTTAGCTCTCAAAATCATACTGCAGGATTTAAAAAGTTTAGTGATTTGATTTTAGAATCAATTGATGAACAAAGTATAGGGATTAAAACAAGTCAAAATTTTGGTGATTTTGTTGGAATATCAGATCTCGTCAGAGAAATTGACACTAATTGCGTAAATGATTTTGATTTAGCAAAAGAAAGAATACTTAATATTGACTCAAAAAATTATTCAAATGAAATTGTTTTGAATTCAAAAATCATACAGGATTATATTGAATCGGTAGGAAACCGTGTTTTAATGATTGATGATATTAGTAATCAATTTAATAGCAATCCAAGACCAACTCCATTTAGTTCTGTTGATTTATCTGAACTAGATTCTTTCAGATCTAAAAAATACATAACTTATGTGATAGATGAAAGATACAGTGGAGAAAGACAAATTTTACTCGTTTCATTAATTCATAACAATTCTTTTGGATTTTTAAATCAATATGGAAGAGTTGAAACAGTATCTGATTTAGGATCTTTTGATTTTAATATTTTTGGTGTTCAAGGACAATTATTATTTTATCCAACAAAATATGAAGTTAATGATTATGTCATTAATTTAGTTTCATATGATATCAGAGATACAATTGTTGGAATTGGAACTTTAGATTTAGGTGATGTAGTTAAAATTCAAAGTAGTACACAAACATTACCAACTGGAACAAGTTCTGCAACAACAATCGTCGGCATCGCATCAACATACAGGACATCTAAAATTTTAGTACAATATGGCGCGATTGATAACTCATATTTTGAATATGACGAACTTACAGTCATTCATAATGGGACTGAAGTTGAGTTGTTGGAATATGGGCAACTTACAACAAATAATTTGTATTCTTATTCATCACCCGGATTAGGCACATACAGTGCTTATTTGTCTGGATCAAATGTAAATATCGATTTTACTCCAAATGTGGGATTAGCTGTCACTCATAATGTTAATACTTTTAGAGTTTCCATAGCAAACACTTCTTCAGTTGGAGTTGGAACCACTACATTAAACAATACAATTTTAAATTCCAGAATAACTTCTATTGGATCAAGTACATCTCCAATTGCATCTACAATAGCAGAATATGATAATCTATATTCTTGTGCATATTATATTGTAAGTATCGAAGATACCACAAACAACCAATATCAAATTTCAGAAGTAGTTATTGTTGATGATGGAATTACACCATCTTTAACGGAATTTGGTATTTTGCAAACAGGGGCAAATCTTGGTTCTATTGGAGCATCAATTTCTTCTAACAAAACTCAATTGACATTTACACCAATCGCAAATATTAATATTCAAGTTAGAGTTTTTCAAAATGCATTAAGATTAACAAATCCAGATGACGATAATAATTTGATTGAATTTACTAATGCGGAAATAAATTCTGGACGTGGTTTTTATGAAGGAACTGAATCTGATGTAAAGAGGACGTTTAATCTTACGCACAATCAATTACCAATTTTTGAAAGAAATTTTGTTGGCAGTGCATCTACAATCGTAGACATTACCAATAATTTAATAAAAATTCCAAATCATTACTTTGTAACTGGAGAAGAACTGGAATATTCATATCCTGGTGCAGGAACTACTCAAGCTATTGGTATAGTAACCACTTTTATTGTTGGAATTGGAACTACGGATAAACTTCCCACTACTGTTTATCCAATTAAAGTTGATAATACTTCAATTAGATTAGCTGCTACTGCAGAAAATGCTCTTAGCACAACACCAACACCACTCCTATTATCTTCTGTTGGTGTTGGCACAAATCATTCTTTAGTTGGTCAAAATCAAAATTCCAGAGTAATTGTAAGTATTGATAATATCATACAATCACCAATAGTTTCGACATCAATAACAACCACATTAGCTGCCAACGTTTCAATATCGGACAATACTATTAGTGTTTCGGGAATAACTTCATTTTTTGGTAGTGACTTGATAAAAATTAATAATGAAATTATGAGAATAGATTCTGTGGGATTTGGTAGTGAAAATGTATTTTTGGTGCGAAGATTTTGGATGGGAACAGGAATTTCTACACATTCAAATGGTGATTTAGTAACTAAAATTAATGGCAATTACAACATTATCGATAATGTAATAAATTTTGCAGATGCTCCATATGGATTAGTGCCAATTGGTACGACTTCTGCAAGTCCTGATGATGTAGATTATCTTGGAATATCTACATATTCAACTTTTAGTGGAAGATCCTTTATGAGATCTGGTGTTCCAAACGCAACAGACGATCCATATTCAAAAAATTATATTTTTGATGATATTTCTACCAAATTCACTGGATATACTACTTCTTTTAATTTAACTTCTGGAGGATCAAGTATAACTGGATTTTCTACTGACAATTCAATTCTTTTAATCAATCAAATTTTTCAACAACCACAAAGATTAGGACCATTATCAATTGAAGGAAGTTATACTATTAAAGAAAATGTTGGCAATTCTTCGATTCAATTTATTGGAAGTGCAGTATCGACATCATATGATGTAAATACTGCCTCAATACCAAGAGGTGGTATTATTATTTCTGTTGCATCTACAGAGGGATTTGGATATCAACCTTTAGTTTCTGCAGGTGGAACCGCAATTGTTTCTGGATTGGGAACTATATCTTCAATCAGTATTGGAAATAGTGGATCTGGTTATAGGTCTGGAATACAAACAGTTGTTAATGTTGGGGTTGCTACATCCAGCACAGGAACACCAAATATCCAATTTATTGGAACTGCAGCAATAAGTAATGGTCGAATTGTCAGTGTTGCAATTACTAATCCTGGATCTGGGTATACATCAACTAACCCTCCAGTTGTAATTTTTGATAATCCATTATCATATTCAAATATTCCTTTGATTTATAGTTCATCTTCTACTTCTGGATTAGGAAGTAATGCAAGAGTTAATATTGTTGTCGGACAGGGATCGAGTGTAATTGACTTTGAGATTATTAATTCTGGGTATGGTTATGGTCAAAATGAAATTTTAACCGTTGGTATTGGAGGAACGGTAGGAATTCCAACAGACACATCAATTCCATTTAGAGAATTTAATGTCACAATTGATAGAACTTATTCAGATAGTTTTTCTGGATGGACAGTTGGCAATTTGCAAGTTATTGATTCTTTGGATTCACTTTTTGATGATCAGAGAGTTTTATTCCCAATTAAAATTCAAGGTGTTCAAAAAACTATTTTATCAAAACCAGGATCTTTGATTGACGTTCAAGCATCTCTATTAGTTTTTATTAATGATATACTTCAAGTTCCAGGAGAGGGTTATTCGTTTGAAGGTGGAAGCTTTATAACCTTTACAGAGCCACCAAAATCTGGTGATACCTCCAAAATTTTATTTTACCAAGGAACATCATCAATTGATGTTGTTGATGTTGATATTTTAGAAACTATAAAAGTTGGAGATGAAGTTAGATTAAATGACGATAACATCATTTACAAAGAAGATCAAAGAGTAGTATTAACAATCAATTCTTCCGATAGTTTGAACACTAATGTATACCCTGGTCCAGGAATTTCTATCGATGAGACTTATACCCGTCCACTTATATGGTGTAGGCAAACTGAAGACAGATTTATTAACGGTGAGGTTGTTGCAAAAGACAGAGAATTGTATGAACCATTAATTTATCCAACCTCAAATATTATCCAAACTGTTGGTGTTGGATCAACTGTAATTTTTGTAGAAAGTGTTAAAACTTTCTTCGACAGTGTAAAAGAAAATTCACTATTAAGAAATAAAATTACAATAATATCCCAAGATTCTATTATAGGGGCATCTGCAACAACAATAGTCTCTGTTGCAGGAACTATAAGTTCCATTTCAATTACTAATGGTGGAATTGGATATACTTTTGCACCAACTGTTACAATTGCAAATCCTGTTGGGTTGGGAATAACACAAAGAGCAACTGCAAATTCTTCTGTTACTTCCGGAATAGTCACCTCAATATCTATTGTCTCACCGGGTATTGGATATACATTATCAAACCCTCCTGCGGTTTTGATTCAAAATCCAAATCCTGTAACAGAAGAAATAACCTCAGTTACTTATAGTGGAGATTTTGGAATTATTTCTGGAATTTCAACTACTTCTGTAGGAGTTGCTTCAACAGGGATTATTTTTGATCTTTTAATCCCCTCAAATTCATTTTTACGTGATTCTTCAATAGTTGGATCTGCAATTACTGTAAGTGGAATTCAAACGGGATATTATTTTGTGGTTTATAATTCAAATGTTGGAAATGGTGTTACATCTCTACGAAGAGATGGTTCTGTAGTTGGAGTTGGAACATCATTCTTAGATAATGTCTATGAGGTATCAACAGTTTCAATTGCACAAACGAATGCGGTTGGAGTTGGACTCACTTATGTTGCAAAAGTAACGGTCAGTGTTAGAAATTATAATGGATTAACTGGAATTGGATATAGCAATTTTTTTGGAGAATATAGTTGGGGCAGAATTTCAGTACCGAATAGAATAGATGCAAAAGAATTTAATTTTTACAATAATGGTTTATCTGGCATTTCTACATCCGCAATTGTCAAAAGATATGCTCCACTTAAGTATTTAAATTATAACTAATAAATAAATAAAAAACTGCAAAATGTCTGCAATTATAACTGATCAACTTAGAATTTTAAATGCGAAAAATTTTGTAGCTACAGCAACTTCAACATCAAATTCATATTATTCTTTTGTTGGACTGCCTAATGCTACAGATTATTCATCTACTTGGGACACTAATCCTCCCGCACCAAAAGATAGTTTTGAACAGGAAAATGATTATTGGGATACGATGATTGCTTTGAAGAAAATTTCTGCAAGTGATGTTCGACAAGTCGTAAAAAAGAATGTCTGGGTTTCAGGCACAACTTATGATATGTATCGGCACGATATTAGTAGAACAAATATATCTCAACCATCAAAATCGACAAATTTATATTCTGCAAATTATTATGTTATAAATGAAGATTATAAAGTATACGTATGTTTACAAAATGGAACTGATCCAGAAAATCCCACGGGAAGACCTTCATTAGATCAACCAACTTTCACCGATTTGGAACCAAGATCTGCTGGAGATAGTGATGATGGTTATATATGGAAATATTTGTATACTATCAAACCGAATGATATTGTTAAGTTTGATTCGACAAACTTTATGCCAGTTCCAAATGACTGGTATTCCAATTCTCAAGATGCTGCAGTTAGAAATAATGCTGCAACCAGTGGTCAGTTAAAAATTGTAACAATTACTAATCGTGGAGTTGGATTAGGAACTGCAAATAGAACTTATACAAAGGTTCCCATTAAGGGTGATGGATCTGGGGCTGAAGTAACTATCATTATTAATAATGACTCAAAAGTAGACTCCATAACAGTATCAAAAGGTGGATCCGGATATACATATGGAACTATAGACCTTGTTGCTGGAAATGTGCCGACAGGTTCCACTTCCCCAGTTTTTAATGTTATTATTCCCCCGCAAGGAGGGCACGGTGCTGATATTTATAGAGAACTTGGTGCATATAATGTTTTAATTTATTCTCGTATTGAAAATGATACCGAAAATCCAGATTTTATTACAGGAAATCAAATTGCAAGAGTTGGAATTGTAGAAAATCCAAAAGCATATGGATCCTCAGTAATCCTATCTTCAGATAAAGCTAGTGCCGCATATGCTGTCAAACTAACTGGAATTGGATACAGCACTGCGTCATTTACTGCCGATAGTAGAATTACTCAAACAGTTGGTTTGGGATCGACTGCTGTAGGCAGAGTAATATCTTATGATCAAAATACAGGTGTTTTAAAGTATTGGCAAGATAAAAGTTTAGTTGGGTTCAATAGTGACGGGTCTTTAAATCCAAATCCAATTTACGGATTTCAATTGAATAGATTTACAGCATCTCCTTTATCTGGTGGATCTTTAAATGTTGTTGGTGGAAGTGTTACCTTAGGAATTGATACAAACTTTAGTGGTGTATCTACCACAATAAATAGTAGAACATATTATCTTGGTCAAACTTTTACTAATGGTATTTCAAATCCAGAAGTAGAAAAATATTCTGGAAATATTATTTACGTGGATAATAGACCATCTATTACAAGGTCTACAAATCAAAAAGAAGATATTAAAGTCATTTTGCAATTCTAACCAATCATGCCACAGGAAACAAACCTCAATATTTCACCATATTTTGATGATTTTGATCCTAGAAAAGAATATTATAAAGTTCTTTTCAAGCCAGGATATCCTGTGCAGGCAAGAGAATTAACAACACTACAATCAATATTACAGAATCAAATTGAGCAATTTGGAACTCATGTATTTAAAGAGGGATCTGTAGTTATTCCCGGAAATTTAGTTTATAAAAATGATTTAAGTGCAGTTAAACTGGAAAGTTTATTCCAGGGACTTTCTTCAGAAAGATATTTACCATATTTGATCGATAAAAAAATTAGAGGACAAGTTAGTGGAGTAACTGCAACAATTAGATCATATATTTCATCTTCGTCTTCGGTTTTACAAACAACAACATTATATGTAAAATATTTAAACTCAGGTTCAACTAACAATAATCAATCAACTTTTATTGATGGTGAAAATCTTTTACTAGATGAAACTGTATCATTATCGGAAGATTTTGGTGGAATTGGTATTACTCTTCAACAAGGTGAAGGAATTGCAACTACTTTATCTCAAGATTCTACAACAGTTGGATCTGCTGTTTTCTTGGATGAGGGAGTTTACTTTTTAAGAGGATATTTCATAAATGTTAATAAGGATATTTTATACCTAGATCAATATTCAAATTCCCCTAGCTATAAAGTAGGATTTAGAATATATGAGCAATTTATAAATTCTTATGACGACTCGTCGTTAAATGACAATTCGCAAGGATTTTCTAACTATGCTGCACCAGGGGCAGATAGATTTAAAATTTTTGCTCAGTTAGAAAAAATTCCTTTAGATTCCACAGATGTTCAGAACTTTGTTCAACTTTTAGAAATTAATAATGGTATTTTAGTTTCTATTACGAATACACCACAGTATAATATTCTTTCTCAAGAATTTGCCAGAAGAACTTATGATGAATCTGGAGATTATTACGTAAAATCTCCAAATGTAGTCACTAAAGAATCTTTAAATGATTTAAAGGGAAATGAGGGCGTATTTTTTGAAGGACAGACCACATATAACAATAATGTTCCAAGTGATGATTTAGGGACTTATACTATATCACCACTTAAAGCTTACGTAAGGGGATTTGAAGTAGAAACTATCAGTCCGACATATTTGGATTTTCAAAAACCAAGAACCACAAAAACTTTAGAAGATCAGAGTATTAATTATTTTACAGGACCAACATATACTGTAAACAGAGTATATGGATCACCGATTGTAGGTATTGCCACTACTTATTTTGTAAGTCTTAGAGATTCAAGAGTTGGATCGTCACAAACTACTGCATCTGGTTTAGAAATTGGATTGGCAAGAGTTTATGATTTTGCACTAGAGTCTGGTTCATATAATACTAGCAATTCAAATCAAAATGAATGGGATATTGCTCTATATGATATCCAAACATATACAATTGTAGATCTTAATGAACCAATAACTTTATCAGTTCCTACTCACATTAAGGGAAAATCTAGTGGTGCAGTGGGTTATCTTAGATATGATGTATCCAATAGTGCTTCGTTAACGGTTTACAATACAAAGGGAAAATTTTCTTTAGGGGAAAAATTAATCTTTGATGGAATTGAAAATACAAGAGTAACTACAAAAATTAGATCTTATGGAACAGGTGATGTAAAATCTTTATATGGTATAGTTGGAACTTCCTATACTTTTACTGCAGATACAAAACAAACTCCACTTTTTTCTGTTGGGCAAGTTTCTATAACTGCAGGTTCTGGTGGAATTAGTACAGTCACTTCATCAGACTTTATATTTGTTGGTGTTGCATCCACTGGAAATATTGTAGCATTTTCAAATCCAGGTTTGTCTACAAATACCTTTGCAAAAGTAGAAACTGTATCGATAAATTCCCTTAGAATTAGTGGAGTTACAACAGTTTTGGGTATTTGTGATGGATCTCTACCAACTAGCACTATTAATCCATCAGATTTTAAAATTCTTGTCACAAACTTACAATCTTCTTCTGATAACACTCTTTACACTCCACTGTCTAAGACTAATGTTTCATCTGTAGATTTTACAAATTCCAATTTAACTATTAGAAAACAATTTGATGTTACAATTTCTTCAAATTCTACTGGTGCAATTTTAGCTGGATCTAACGAAACGTTTTTACCCTTTGATGAAGAAAGGTATGTTTTAATTCGTGAAGATGGAACTACTGAAGCATTAAGTTCGGATAAACTTGTTTTTACAAATGGATCTAGAACTTTAACAATTAATGGATTAGGATCAAATAATAATGCAAAGTTGATTGCTACACTTAGAAAAATTAATATAAAATCAAAAATTAAAAATAGAAATAAAATAAAAACTTTAATAGTAAATAAATCAAAATATGCTGCATCTGGAGTAGGAGCAACAACTCTTAATGATGGATTATTGTTTGGTAATTACCCATATGGAACAAGAGTTCAAGATGAAGAGATATGTTTGTTGGAACCAGATGTTACCAAAATTTATGGAATATATGAATCTAATGATACAAATGATCCCGATCTACCATCTTTAATTTTAAGTAATTTAAGTGGACCGACGAATAAGACTGGAGATTTATTAGTTGGTGAAGAATTCGTTGGCAAAATTAGTCAAGCCGTAGGATTGTATTCTGAAAAAATTAATGATTCTAAAATTTCATTTAACTATTTAAATTCAAATACTTTTATTGAAGGTGAAGAAGTAACATTTAAAGAATCTGGTATTATTGCATCGATTACTATTGTCGATCAGGGAGATAAAAACATCATTTCCGCGTTTACTCTAGATGCAGGTCAAAGAAGCACAATATATGACCAATCCAGAATTATAAGAAATAATACATCAAAAGAACCAACTAAAAAAATAAAAATTGCATTCGAATCTGCAAGTTTTTCTGCATCAGATACTGGAGATATTACAACAGTAAATTCTTATGAGCAATTTGATTATTGTGATATTGGAGAAATTGATGGAATTTCCAATTCTGATATTTTAGATATTCGTCCAAGAGTTTCTGTACCAAGTGTAATTGAAGGTTCAAGATCTCCATTTGAGTTTTTATCTAGAAATATAACTCAATCTGGAAATTCTGCTTCTAATGTTTTAGCATCAGATGAATCTGTTCTTTTATCATATTCGTTCTATCTTCCAAGAATCGATAAAATTTTTCTTACAAAAAGTGGAACATTTCAATTAAATACTGGGGTGCCATCAGAAATTCCACAAGCACCAAGTTCAACTGATGATGCGTTAGAACTAGCAACAGTATCATTGCCAGCTTACTTATGCAATATTAATGATGTAAGCATTAGTCTTACTCAACATAAACGATATCAAATGTCTGATATTAGCAAGCTTGAGGATAGAATTAAAAATTTAGAATTTTACACATCACTCTCTTTATTAGAAACCGATACTTCAAGTCTTTTAATAAGAGACTCTAATGGTTTAAGTAGATTCAAATGTGGATTTTTTGTAGATGATTTTTCAACAACACAATCACAAAAAAAGATAACAGTTGTTAAAAATAGTATTGATATTCAAAATTCTGAACTTAGACCAACACACCATTCTACTTCTGTAGATCTTTTACTTGGTTCAAACTCTGTTATTGGAATTGGAACCACAGTTAATACATTAATTGATACTAGAACTGATACAAGTTTGGTTGGATCTGGAGTTAAAAGAACGGGACAAGTAGTTACTCTTGATTATGAAGAGGTTGCCGTAATTACTCAACCTTATTCGACTAGAGTTGTAAATGTAACTCCTTATGTTTCTGACTATTTTGGTGGAACTATGCAACTATTCCCATCATCTGATGTTTGGATAGATCAAGTAAGAGTTCAACCCAAAACAATTAATGCTGAAGGAAATTATTCACAAACACAATCTCAACTTACTGCACAGGGTTTTGATCCTCAAAGCGGATTTGGACCCGTTATTTGGGGATCTTGGGAAACTAATTGGACAGGTTCTTCTGTTTCAGAAAGCACAAGAGATGTTACAAGAGGAAATCAGATTATTAGAGAACAACTTCAATCAACAACAAAAACTGGAACATCGACTAGACAAGGAACTAGACAAGTAATTAAAGAAGAATTTTCGACTACAACTAGTGATCAAATAGTCAATTCACAAATTTCTCCTTTTGTTAGATCTAGAAATATTGAATTTTCGTCAAAAAGAATGAAGCCATTTACTAGACTTTATGCATTTTTTGATGGAATTGATGTAAACAAATTTATTATACCAAAACTCCTTGAAATTAGTATGACGAGTGGTGTCTTCCAAGTTGGAGAAACTGTTGTTGGTTCTTTTGATACTCAAAGTGCCTTTACACCCAAAATTACTTTTAGAGTATCGCAGCAAAATCACAAATATGGTTCATACAACAATCCAACAATAACATACTTCAACAACCCATACTCTCAAGATAATACGTTATCTGAATTTTATTCAGCAACTTCTACTATTCTTAATATTGATACATACAGTCTCTCTAATCAACCTCAAGGACAATTTAGTGGATATGTTGCACTCAATATGAAATTGAGAGGTCAAACAAGTGGAGCTGAAGCAACAATTACTGACGTTAAATTAATAACGGACAATATTGGAGTTGTTATTGGATCCTTTTATATTCCAAACGGAAATATAGACGTAAATCCATCTTTCCAATCAGGAACCAAACTTTATAGACTTACAAGTAGTTCTGCAAATTCTCAGGTGATTGGAGCAACAACAACAAGTGCAGAAGAAAAATATTTTTCTGAAGGAAAAATAGATTCCGTTCAAGAAAATATTATTGTTACTCGAAATGTCAGAATTGAAACTCAAACAACCACTGAAAATAAAACAGTGTCTGATGCAGGTGGTCCTGTAGTTGTGAATAGTACTGTTGTTGGAACAATACCACAACCAGAACCAACTAGACCCAGCCCACCAGATCCTACACCACCTAAGCGTTATGAAGGTTTTGCTGCTGGAGTTGCTCCAGCAACAGGAGCGAGTGGTATTGTAAATCAGAATGCTGGAGGTTCTCAATCTCAAGCATTTGCTGGAGGCACTTCTGGTGCAATTGGAGCTGCAGGAGTCGAAAGGGCACTAGCAGATGGATATAGTTTATCCTCAATTCAAGATTGGATTAACAGAACAAATGCAACTGTTGGTGATCTAGCCAAACAAAAATTTGGTTTAACCGGTAGATAAATAATGTATCATAGAATAAAAGTTAGTAGATATTAAAATGAATATCGTAGATCCATTAGCACAATCTTTTTTTGTCGAACAAGAAACTGGCATTTTTGTAACTTCTATTGATTTGTTTTTTTTCACAAAAGATCAAAATTTACCAGTTACAATTCAACTTCGACCAATTGAATTGGGACTTCCTACTAGCAAAATCTATCCATTTAGTGAAGTCGTTTTAGATCCTTCAGAAGTAAATATTTCTACTGATGCATCTGTTCCAACCAGAGTAACTTTTGATTCTCCAGTTTATTTGATAGGACAAAAGTTTCATTCAATTGTACTTCTCTCAAATTCAGACCAGTACAATGTATGGGTTTCTAAATTAGGAGAATTTGATGTTACTTTAGGATCTGAAGCAAACTCTACTCAATTTTTAGTCGCAAAACAACCTTTATTGGGTGGTCTATTTAAATCTCAAAATGCTCTTACTTGGAATGAAAGTCCATATGAAGATTTAAAATTTACAATTTATAGAGCAAACTTTACCGAAACTAGTGGAAATTTTAATTTTTATAATCCAGAATTAAATACAGGAAACGATCAAATAGCAACTCTTCTTCCAAATCCTTTAGAATTTTCTTCTAAGAAAATTAGAGTTGGATTAGGAACAACTGTTCAAGATAGTGGATTGAATTTTGGAAATACTGTTCTTCAACAAGGAACAAATGCAACTGGAAATTATGTTGGATCTGCAGGAACTGCAAATGGAACTTTAAAAATCATTAATGCTGGCATAGGATATACTCCATCTTCAGGATCTCTTGTTTTTTCGGGAATAGCATTAACAAGTATCACTGGAACGGGTAGAAATGCAACGGCAAATATCACTATTACTAACGGAGTGGCAGTTGCTGCAACTGTTAGTAATGGTGGAACTGGATATGTTGTTGGGGATATTCTTTCAGCATCTCAAATAGGATCTCAAACTTTAGGACGAAATTTACAACTTTCAGTTCAAGGGTTAACCGGAATTAATGAATTAATATTAGACAACGTTCAAGGGGACTTTGAGGCAGGAACTGCAAAAACTGTTAGATATACAAATAGTCTGGGAGTAACAACAGATTTAAATTCATCTGTTGGTGGTAGAGTTTTTATTAATGCTGATGGCATTCAAACAGAATCTGATGGGTTGAATATTAAGGTAAATCACAAAAACCACGGAATGCACGCTGGAGAAAATATTGTTACCATTTCTAATGTTGTCACGGATATTAAACCGATTAAATTAACTGCAGATTATACAAAAGGGTCAACATCAAATATTCTTGTAGATTCTACAACTAACTTTTCCACCTTTGAAAATGTTGGAATCAGTAGTACAAATCCAGGATATGTTTTAATTGGAGATGAGATTATTTCATATCAAGGAACAACTGCAACAACATTAACTGGAATTACCAGAGGAATTGATCAAACATTATCATTTAATTATTCACAAGGAACTCAAGTTTATAAGTATGAACTAAATGGGATATCTTTGAGAAGAATAAACAAAAATCATACTTTACAAGATGCAACCACATCCGATCCAATTGATTTTGATTACTACACCATTAAAGTAGATACTTCTCAAAGTGGAAATACTGCTGCTCTACCTCAAGGTCAAGTTGATCGAAGTGTTGGAACTAATTTTCCAATTCTCTATGCAAATGAAACAAGATCTGCTGGAGGAAATATTGTCAATGCTACTCAAAATATTCAATATGAAATTGCCAGACCCAATATACAAACATTAACTTTGAATGGAACAAGTATTTCAGCAAAAATGAGAACTGTGAGTGGTACTAGTGTTGATGGTACAGAATTTTCATTTGAAGATAAAGGATTTACTGACGTTTCATTAGATTCAAATAATTACTTTGATTCTCCAAGGTTAATTTGCTCAAAAGTGAATGAAGATCAAAGATTATCTTCTTTACCAGGAAATAAATCTCTAACAGTTAATTTAAATCTAACTTCTACAAATGCATTTGTTTCTCCTGTTGTGGACTTAGATAGAACAGGAATGATTTTTGTTACCAATCGTGTCAATAGTCCGATTCAAAATTATGCCACAGATAATAGAGTTGACACTTTAACTGATGACCCATCATCATTTGTTTATGCTACAAACACTATTGGTTTAGAAGTTGCTGCAACTTCTTTAAAAGTGTTTGTTACTTCATATATTAATATTTTTGGTGATTTAAGAGCACTTTATTCAATTCAAAATGATCCAAATGAAGATCCCATCTATTATCCATTTCCGGGATTTTCAAATCTTGATGTAAATGGATTGATAATTAATGAGGCACTGAACGACGGAAGTTCTGATAAAAAAGTATTGAAAACAAACGTTTTAGGATTTGCAAGTAATGAACTTGAATTTAAAGATTATGAATTTACAATAGATAATCTACCGCCATTTAGATATTTTAGTATTAAGTTGATTGGATCATCAACTAATCAAGCTTTCCCACCAAGATTAAAAGATCTAAGAGTCATTGCTCTTGCTTGATATGAAATATCTTAAAGTTGAAGGTCATACTAATTTGATTAGAGATCAATTTTCTAATGCAATTTTAAACACAAATACAACTGAATATGATAATTACGTTTCTTTAAAAAAAACAAAACAAAGTGAAATTAAAAGAATTGAAATACTAGAAGATAAAGTAAGTGATATTGGAAGGGATTTAAAAGAAATTAAAAATTTACTGAGGAGTTTGATAAATGAATCCTGATGAAGTTTCTCTTGAAGATATAAGTAAAATGTTTGAGTATGAAAAAATTTCAAGAGTGATAGATAGTATGGGCGATATTGATCAATTAAAAAATATAGTAAAGTGTTATATTAAACTTTATTTAAAACAACAAGAAGTAGTTTCTAAACTCTAATGGCAAACAACACAGTTACTTTTGATCCAACTTCGGGTGTTGCATATGGTGTTAATTTAGTAATTAATACTGGGGCAAGTTTTGTTAACAACTTTAGTGTTCTTAATGTTTCTGGGAGTGCTTTCAATTTTACAAGTTGGACTGGATCCTCTCAAATGGCAAAAAGTGTTTCAATAGGTTCTACATCCTACCCCATTGCAACTTTTAATGTGGGTTTCACAAGTGCTGCAGGAGGAAAATTTAATATTTCTTTAGGATCAACAGCAACTAGACTACTTCAAGAAGGTAGATATGTTTATGACGTTTTAGTGAGTTCTGGATCTACAATTTACAGAATTGTTTCTGGAAATGTTTTAGTTGTTCCTGGAATATCTTCAGCACCATAAATATTTTTAAAGCAAAAAGATAAATGGCGCAACCCTCAAGTAGGCAAGAATTAATCGATTATTGTAAAAGAAAACTTGGTGCGCCTGTTTTAGAAATAAACGTAGCTGATGAACAAATAGAAGATTTAGTTGATGATGCCATTCAATTTTTTCAAGAAAGACATTTTGATGGGGTCTATCAAACCTATATGAAATATCAAATCACTCAAGATGATATTGATAGAGGAAGAGCAAGAGGTGGAAATGTTGGTGGAGTTGGAATTGTCACCACTACAGTAAATCAAACAGTTGGACTTACAACTTCTTTTAAATTTGAAGAAAATAGTAATTATTTACCAGTTCCACCTTCTGTAATTGGAGTGAATAAAATATTTCATTTTGATGGAAGTAATAGTATAACCAATAATATGTTTAGTGTTAAATATCAGCTATTTTTAAATGATATTTACTATTGGGGTTCTACAGAACTTTTAACTTATGCAATGGTCAAAACATATCTTGAGGATATTGACTTTTTACTAACTACACAAAAACAAATTAGATTCAATAAAAGGCAAGATAGGTTATATTTGGATATTGATTGGGGAAGTGTTTCCGTAGGTACATATTTGATTATAGATTGCTTTAGAACGATGGATCCCAGTGATTACACTAGAGTTTGGAATGATTCATTTTTAAAAATGTATGTCACTGCATTAATTAAAAAGCAATGGGGGCAAAATTTAATCAAATTTCAAGGAGTAAAACTTCCGGGTGGAGTTGAATTGAATGGAAGACAAATATACGATGATGCTCAGAGAGAAATTGATATTATAATGGAAAAAATGTCCAATACATATGAACTTCCTCCTTTAGATATGATAGGATGATCTTATGCTCAATCCATTCTTTTTACAAGGATCTGCAGGAGAACAATCACTTGTTCAGAGTTTAATAAATGAACAACTTCGTATGTACGGAATTGAAGTTTATTATATTCCCAGAAGGTATATTACTACAAATACAATAATTAAAGAAGTAATTGAATCTAAATTTGATAATGCTTTACCATTAGAAGCTTACGTTGATACATACGAAGGGTATGAAGGACAAGGGACGATATTGTCTAAGTTTGGAATTCAACCACTATCAGATTTAACTTTAATCATTTCTAAAGAAAGATTTGAAACTTATATTACACCACTCATTAGAAATATACCAGATATAGAACTTGCAACAAGACCAAAAGAAGGAGATTTAATTTATTTTCCACTTGGAGATAGATTATTTGAAATTAAATTTGTAGAACACGAAAAACCTTTTTATCAACTTCAAAAAACATATGTGTATGAATTGAGATGTGAATTATTCAGATACGAAGATGAAGAGATTGATACTGGTGTCGAACAAATAGATGATAATGTTGAAAAGTCTGGTTATATTGAGTCTTTAACTTTAGTTGGATCCGGATCCACTGCAACAGCTATTGCGGGAATAGTTAATGGTGGAGTTCGATTTATAACTATAAACAATAGAGGAGAAAAATATACATCCATACCAAGAGTGGCAATTTCATCTGCTCCTGCTGGGGGTTTAACTGCTGTTGGCGTAGCATCAATGATAGCAGGTCTTGTTGACTGTAATGGCACAACTTCATCTAAAGTTCAAAGAGTTGATGTTATTAATGCAGGATATGGTTACACAGTTCCTCCCTCTGTTGCATTTTTTGGAGGTGGTGGTGCTGGTGCTGCTGCTACTGCAACTATTGGTGATGGAGTTGTTGGAATTGTTACCTTAACTTCTGGAGGGTCCGGTTATTCAACTGTTCCGGCAATTACATTTTCATCCCCATCTGGAGTTGGTGTAACTGCAACTGCTATTGCATATCTAAACTCTGTTGGAATTGTTACTCAAATTGGTATTACAAATGCAGGTCTTGGATATACTTTACCACCAACTATTACAATATCGTCCCCATATATTTTCGGAATAGGAAATTATATTTTTAATGAAACTGTAGTTGGATCATCCAGCAGCACGACAGCAAAAGTAAAATCTTGGAATGCTTTAACTAATGTTTTACAAATCTCAAATATTGCAGGATCATTTGTTAATGGTGAATCTATCACTGGATCTGAATCTGGCGCAGTCTATCAGTACAAAAAAACTTCAGTTTCTAATGCAGATGATAGTTATGCTCAAAATGTCACTATAGAAAATGAAGCAAATGATATAATTGATTTTACAGACAATAATCCATTTGGTATGCCATAAATATTTTATCTGATAATAAATAATTATATAAGGAATTCCTAACATATGTTTGAGTACTTTTACCACGAAATTATAAGAAGAACCGTAATTGCATTTGGTTCTTTGTTTAATGAGATTTTAATTAAACATACAAATGATTCTGACCAAATCGTAAGCACGATTAAAGTTCCTTTGGCTTATGGTCCAACTCAGAAATTTTTGGCTAGACTTGAACAAGTTCCCGATTTAAATAAACCAATTCAAATATCTTTGCCGAGAATGTCATTTGAATTGATTGGAATAAATTATGATTCTAGTAGAAAGTCAACCACAACTCAAACTTTTTTAAGTGGGTTAGAGAGTGATGGTACTCAAATTAGAAAAACATATCTTCCTGTTCCGTATAATTTGGATTTTGAACTTAGTATTTTTTGTAAATTGAATGATGATATGCTTCAAATTATTGAGCAAATACTACCATATTTTCAACCAGCATATTCTTTGACTGTTAATCTAGTATCATCTATTGGGGAAAAAAGAGATATCCCTGTGATTTTAAATTCCATTTCGATGAGTGATGATTATGAAGGTGACTTTAAAACCAGAAGAGCTCTTTTATATACATTAAGATTCACTGCAAAAACATATTTGTTTGGTCCAGTTTCCTCTTCTGGTGTATCGGAAGACATTATCAAAAAAGTTTCTATTGGATTTGTTGCTGGTGGTGAAACTTCAACACCGACAAGAGAAGTTACTTATAGTGCAGATCCAAGAGCAACTAAAAATTATACAGGTATTGTAATTACAAATCTTTCCGAAGATGTCGATACATCAACAACTATAATTACAGTAAATGATGCAACTAACATTTTACAAAACACTTACATTTACATTGATGAAGAAGAAATGTTTGTTAAATCTAAATCTTCCAATAAATTGACAGTTACAAGAGGTGCCGATGGATCATCTATCACAAAACACGTTTCAGGTGCTGGGGTTAAAAACATTACTTCTGCAGATAATCAACTAATTGATTTTGGGGATGATTTTGGATTTAGCGGAACACTATGAAAATGACAAAGAAATATGACAAATTGAATGATGCGTTTAATGTTGCTGGAGAAATAGTATCACAGGAGGTATCTGCAAATTTAATTGATAATGCTATCGAAAAATCATCTTTAATTTCTGACGATATTCGAAAAGATTATGAATATACTCGCGGCAATCTTTATTCCATCATCGAAAAAGGGCAAGAAGCTATTAATGGTATTTTAGAGTTAGCTCAAGAGAGTGAAATGCCAAGAGCATATGAAGTTGCAGGACAATTAATTAAAAGTGTTTCTGATGCAACAGAAAAATTAATGGACTTGCAAAAGAAACTTAAAGACTTAGATGAACAAAAAATAAAAGGTCCCACGAATGTAACGAATGCTCTTTTTGTGGGATCTACGGCAGAGTTATCAAAGTTATTAAAAAACGGACTTACTGAAAACGATAAATAGTAAAAAGGGAGAGAAATCCCAAAGTACTATTGTTGCTAATAAAATGTCAAAGGATGAGTTACCTTCAATTGAACAATTTGTCTTTGATGACAATTTGCCCTCAATAAAAGAATTTTTAACAGAAAAAATAAAGGATGAATTGCCATCCATTGAAAATTTTATCGAAAAAGAAGAAGAAGAAGAAATAAATGAAGTAGTTGAAGAATTTATACCCGATAAAAACAATTTAGAACTTAATGAAGTTCTTCGTCTAATTAATGATCTTAGGGAAAATATTCCCGACATTCCAGAAATAAAATATTATGATAAAGAACTTGAAGATATTTGCGAATCTATTCAAATACTCACATCTTCTATTCCAGAAGTAAAATATTACGATTCAGATATTGAAAGATTGCAGAGAAATATAGAAGAAGTTAGATCTGAAATTCCAATTTTCCCCAGGTGGATAAATGAAGTAAATGAAGTTCCAGATTTTTCTTGGATTGGAAAGACATTTAGTGTTATTGATGATGATTTTGGTAGGGTTAATGATACTATTGAAACTCTTCATGAAAGAATAAGAATTAATATTGAAGAAATAGTAGAGGAAAACGAAACAAAACTTTTTGAAAATAAGGTTCAATTTAAAAATGAAGTAGAAGAAATTGATAAAAAATATCAAGAAGCAAACAGTAAAATTTGGAAAGAACTTAGAGAATCATCTCTTAAAATTTGGGAATACCATAAAGAATTTAAAGATGATGATAGAAAATTAAAAAAACAAATTGCAAATGAATACAATTCTCTCAAAAACAATATTGAAGAAAAATTAAAAGAATTTAATGAAAATAGTATAAAAACTGATAAAGTTCTTTTAAATTATTTCGAAAGTCTTAAGAAAGAAATTACAAATCTTCCTCAAGTCAAATATTATGATGAAGATATTAAATATGTCAAAAAAGACATCAAAGATCTTTTTGATTTAGTAAAAACAATTAAATCCGAACAAAAAGAAATACAAGAAAGTTTATTAAGGGAACCACCAGAAGAAAAAGAATCGATAGGTACAACACCAGATCCATTAACTCCTTTAAATCAAAAATTTGCAACTCTTGATGATCTCGCAAATCATTATAGAATTTTTATTAACAGAATTCAAACTCAACTTTCAACTATGGGAGGTGGAGGTGCTGGATTTATTAAAGATCTTTCTGATGTTGATATCACCGGCATTGCGACAGACTCTATTCTTAAATATGATTATACAAATAGTAAATGGATAGTTGGAGTTGGAGCTGGAAGGACGACCTTAGTAACTTTGGACGATGTAAATACGTCAAATCTTGGAGATGGAAGATTCTTAAGATATGATGCTTCTTCATCAGAATTTACTTTTTCTCCAGTATCCACAACAAATTTAGAACTTATTGCTGGAGACATTCAATCTGGAGTTGCAACTACAAATTCAACATCACCATTTGTAATAGTGTCAATAAGTGCAACAACTTATAGATCAGTAAATTATCAAATTCAGGTAACTGAAGGAACTAACTATAATATGACGATTATTAATATTCTTCATGATGGAACAACTCCTTATATACTGGAATATGGAACAATCAACCAACCGATAGGAATTGCAACTTTTTCTGCAAATATTATCGGAGGATCTTTAAGACTTATTGGTTATCCATCTTTTGCAAGTCCTACAACATTTAAAGTAGTTTTTACTGCGATCGAGGCATGAAAACATTTAAACAGTTTCAAGAAGAGTGGTCTAATAAATATAAAAAGAGTATTGATTGCTCAAATCCAAAGGGATTTTCTCAACGTGCTTACTGTGCAGCGAGAAGAAAAAGAGCTAAAAGTGAAGAAACTGAACCAAAGTCAATTGAATGAAGAATCAAAAGTTTTCCCACAAAACACCACATCTAAAAGGAAAACAGCATCAGTTGGATCCTAACTTAGATTTAAAACAATTAGTTCATCACGCAACAGTTCAGTATGTTGATCGTGATGCTGATGGTGATGTTGACGTTTATGATAGTCCAAAGAAATCAGTTCCTGATGAAAATCCAATTAAAGATTTTGATACTGTTTCAAAAAAATTAATTGCAAAACAAAAAGGAGAAATTAAACATACTCGTAGAGGTATGGCATATGAGGACCTTCGCAAATGGTTTGGAACCGGTGGAGAAGGTGGAGTTGGTGGTGGTGGATGGGATAGATATAATACAAAAGGTGAAAGAATTGGTAAATGTGCTCGTGAACCTGGTGAACCAAAACCAAAATGCTTATCAAAAGA
>SXGQ01398459.1_pt1 | contig 31530 bp, 45 predicted proteins | sample 3178371 | NCBI WGS metagenome assembly SXGQ01 (sample SAMN11356859, study PRJNA531348) | freshwater metagenome | isolation source: freshwater sample F1-20 | place: China: Fuxian Lake, Yuxi | collected 2017-12-25
AATGCATCATAATTATCTTGTTCACAAACAATTGTTATCGGTAAATTTGTTGGATTTTTTATCAGATAACTTGTTTTTTCTTGTTTGTGAACATCGGCAAGGGGTTTAGTAATAGGGACCCCTTGTTTATTGATAAGCTTTAAAAAATAGTGTAAGTATTTTTTTTAAAGTTTGTATTTTATTTTAAAAAAAACTATTGACAAGTTAAAAATAATGCATCATAATTATCTTATTCAAAAACAATTCTTGTTTTTGAGTTTGCAATATACAGCAAGGGGTGGCAATAGTTACCCCTTGTTTATTTTACTTGCACCAGTCTTTTTCCTTAGTTCCACCATCATAATAAACCGCCAAGCCATTTTTAACTAACTCATCGGCAAGGTTTAAGCCGTTTTTATCTACATTAACTAAATATCTTCCGTATTTATCTAATTCTAAATAAACAATCTCAACACCGCCCTTAACAAAATTAGAAACAAATTCTTTTGCTTTTAAGCCAAGTTCAATCTCTTTTTTGCATTTTGCGGCTTGTTTAAAACTTTCAGGAGCATCAATACCAGCTATTCTATGTCTAGTTTGCATTAATTTTAATGGAGGTTTTGGATTTTTAATCTCAAAAGTATCGCCATCAACAACTCTATCAATTGTTGTGGCATAACTATTGATAGATATAAAGCAACAAATAATAAATAAAATTGTTGCTAAAATAAAAAATAGTATATCTTTTTTTTGCATATTAAAAAATTTTTTGAATGTTAGGTTTTTTGTTATGATTTTTAAGTATAATTAACATTGTGATTAACCAACTTACAAACCATATCATAGTTGCTTGAAAAATTTTTAAGTTTAGATAAGCAATATTATTAACAGCATTAAAACCAAATTTATTTAATAAATCTAATGTAATATAACTATTAACAAAAAATTTTGCTACCATTAAAAAATAACCAGTAATACCATAAAAAAAGATTACACCTAATACTTTTGTAAAAGTATTATTTTTATCAAGTTTTAGCCAATCCCAGTTGCTTTTGCCACTTTTATTAGTAAAGATAGGTAATTTATTAAAAACCGCCCTAAATAGCTTAAAATACAAATCTAATATAAACTTCATAGTTTTAAAATTGTGTTTTTGATTAATAATTTTTGCTTTACCAATTCTTGCTCGTTATCAATAATTGTCAAAGTAAATTCGTTGCCACCGATAAATTTATTTAATGCTTGTAGACTTTCGGCACTATTTAAACCATTAAGTCCACTTGGTTTATTATTTTTGTTAATAATATATTCTACAGGGGCAATACAACCTTGCAATTCCTCCATCCAATTTGCCGTGTGTATTCTTATGCCATCTCTATCATCTACATTTAAAACTAAAAATAAATCAGTTTTAAATTTCGGCGAAAATGTTTTTTTTACTTGGTAAGTTCCAATAGGTATGCAACAACTTTCATTAATTGTAGTTTTTTTATCATCTCTTTTGTTGCTATTACCTTTATAAAATAAAGGTCTTTCAATAATATAACAAATAGGTTGATCGTTTAGTTTTTCTCTATCTTTAGTAGTTAAATATCCAAGAGTGGCACCATCGCCATTTTTAGTATAATATCTTTTAAGTAAAATTTGCATATTATTTTAATTTAAATTGATTAAAACATTTTTCTTTTGCCTCCTCATCTGGCAAACAACCGCATTTTTTAACTGCCATTACCAAAACAAGGTGAGTAAATACTGGTTGGCTCAATACTTCATTTTGCTTTACAATCTCTTTTATATCTAAACTAGGTATAATATCACAACAATTTTGATTGCTAGTCTGCAAAGTTAAAGTCTTCAATTTGTTGCAAGAGGCGAGACCGCTCATTAATATCATAAGTAGAAACATTGTTTTTAATTTTTTCATATTTTATAATTGTTTTGATTGTTTTTGTTTGATTGTCTAAATTCGCAGAAGCTATCATATTTTCACAAGCTAACCTCTCCTCTTCTTTTGCTTTAATAACAGCATTTTTAATGTGTTGTTTCATAAAAGCAATTGTTAAAAAATATATGGCAATTATGACTATAAATATAATACCATAAAAAAAGATTTTACCTAAAAGTTTTTTATTAAGTTTTGACTTAAAGATAGATAGTTTATTAAAAAAAGCCATAAATAACTTAAAATACAAATTAATCATAAAATATTATTGGTTTTGTTTTATCTAAATGTTTTAATAGATTTTGTGTATGCTTTTGATTTTTAATCTCGTGTTCTATTCTTAAATCCATTTTATTAAGCCTACAATGAAAATAAACTATTGATCCTACTGTCAAAATTGTATTAAAAATTGATATTGTAATTATATAAATTATTTCCATAGTTTCGATATAGGTAGTTTTTGTTTTAATTTATCTAAATAAAAAGTTGCATTTTCACAATATTTATTGCTCCAACTTGTCATTGAGATGGCATAAATAACTTTTTTTTCAGTATTTATTACACCGCTTAACCATAAAGTGTGTATATTATCAAAATTAGGCGACTGTTTTAATATTTCATAAATTGTTAAATACCTTTCAGTATTAAAAGTTGCTAAATTTAATTCTTTTGTTTCATTTTCAATAGCAATATCTTTCAATAATTTATATGTTTCAAAATCTACATTATAATCGCTTTTATATTTTTCTTGCAAGGTTAAATCTAATAAACATTCTACACTATAATTTTTATCGCAAGCCCAAAACTCTTTAAATTTACCATAATAATTGCTAGTAGTTTCGCTACTAATAACACTTACAGCAATAGCATTTTTATCACCGCATTTTTTTAAAATATTTTGTATCTCTTTTTTAATTCTCTCGTCTTGTATAGCATCAACATAAATAGAATTATCATAATGCTTTTTTATTATAAAAAAACCACTAATTGCAATTGTAGTTGTTAGTAAAATAACAATCAACAATATTTTGTTAAAAGATTTTATTAGTTTAAAAAAACTATTAATAGCATTGATTTTAGATAAAATATCAAACAAGAACATTAAAAATAGGTAATTTAGTTATTTCGAGAGGGCTCGGATTAAAATCTTTAAAATCATAAACTCCCATTTTTTTTAAGTTCCAGCGAATATGTAAAGCACAATGTCTTTTTTGTTGTGAGTTTTGTATTTTTAATATTTTTTCTTTTAACCAGTTTGGCAATAATTTTTCTAAATATTCTATACCAAGTGGTAAAGATAAATAGCCGTAAATTTTACCAACTTGATTTTTAGCATCGGTAATACCATTTTCTATTTGTTGTGCCGTAAGCGGTTGTTTGAGACTTAACAAAGCAATTTTATCTTGTTTTAAAAAATAATCATCAAAAGTCCAGAATACTTTTTCTTTTTCTATACTTTCCCAATGATATATAGCAATATCTCTATACTGCCCTCCGTGAAAATTTTGTTCACTTAATTTAAAACTAATTTTATTTACATCTTTTTTAACTTCATAACAAATAGCCACATGTTGCGGAGCTTCTTTATCATTTTTTTCTTTTGTGAAAAACGGAATCAATTGTAAATACCAAGCTTTACGATAAAAAGCCAAACAATCGCCATCTTTTAAATTATAAAATAAATTTTCTAAATTAGTTTTCATTTTTTATTTTTTTAAATTTTTTTTCAAAAATGGTTGCACCTATTAAACCACCGCCAGTGTAAAGTAAAGAGTTTAACAAACTAACTAAATTTTCGTCAAGTGTTTTGTCAAAATGTAGTTTCATAAATACAGAATAGGCAATTAAAAAACCAGCCTCTGTTATCATTAAAAAACCAATTAATCTTTTACTTGAAACAGTGCCTTTTGGGCTTAAAAAAGTAGTTTTAAAAAGATTGTATAGTTTTAATAATAATTTTGACATTTTAAAAAGTTAAAATTTGGTTAAATCGGTAATTTGTTTTAATATCAAATTTTTCTAATTCTTTAATAGTTTTAAAGTTATTAATTGCCTGAATATTGTTGGCTTTAGCCCTAAAATTATCATCAGTTAATTTACCAATATATAATCGAATTTGGTTCAATGTTTTTAAGTCAAGTGGTAGAGTTACGCCATTTTGATATAGCCAAGTCGGGTTTGCTTCGCCAGCCTCTTTTCTTATCGCCAGCAATTCTCTTTGCTCATCAATTAAATAACGATATTCTTGATTAACAAAAATTCCAGTTTGTAAATTGCCAATTTTAATTATTAAATATTTTACTTCTTTGCTATCGTGAAAAATATTTAATTCGGCAAGTTTAGATGTTTTGGCTTTTTCAAAAAGAAAAGCTGTTATTTCTTGCTCGGTTGCAGGTTGCCAATCAACAAAACCAGTTCCTATTTCGTTTGCATTTTGAAACTCAATAATTTTATTGTCTTCAGGTGATTTTAAGTATATTTTCATAGTAATTATAAATTTGTATCAATAAAGCCTTTGGTAAATATTGCATAATTGGCCGCAGGTGCTGTGTAGATAAAAGCAACATCAATTTGTGCAGAATTATTTGTTGGCACATATTCTATTGCCGATAAACCATCATATCCATTAGTTGGTTTAAAAAACGAATCAAAAGCAATACTAGTTCCAGTTATTCTATAACTAACACCAATAGTCGTAACACCAGCTCCAGTGTAATCCAATGCTGTTCTAACCATTGCAAGAATACCATTTATTCTTGGCACACTTAATGTATAAGTAGAAAAAACGCCACTAGTAGGACTTGATGGGCTTGAATCTGTAATAGCACCAAGATAAAAATAATTACCAACTTGTCTAAAAGGTCTCAATGTATTAGATGCAGTATTTAGTATAGATCCAATGTATTTATATTTAGTAAAACCACTAGGTAAAGTAGGGCTTGTATTACTTGCAGAAAATATAAAATCACTTGCCTGTGTGGTAGGATTATAAATAGCATAGCAATAATACCAAGTATTAGCTGCTTTTGTGCCAGTATCTAAACCGCCGTTATTATTGCCAGCAGTCCAGTTAGCATCAAGTCTTTTTGTCATTGCAGATACATAAGCTTGACCTGAAAAATCGCTAAAAACAAAATTACCGCCTGAAAAATCTATATCGTTATTAGCATCTGTTGTATTATTGGCAATGGTTATTTTTTGTGGTAAAAAACTTTTGCCAGTATTTGTTGCGGTTGCTTGATTAACATTTTCTACTTTCAAAAAGTTAGTGCCGTCATATCTAAAAGTAACATCACTATTAGTTAAAATATCACCAGTTGCTACATCGGTTCCATCGGCTTTTTTAAGATTTTTGACACCAGCACCATTGACATTAACTGTTGAAGCTCCGCTATTGGCATTGCCAGCACGAAAGCTAATAATCATTCCGTTAAAATAACCTTCGCCAGCACCACTTGAAACTGGTGACTTAAAAGGCGAGACTGGGCTTAATACATAAGCATTCGCAGTTCCACTATCGGTAAAGAATTGACCGCCACTTGAATATCTTGCAGAGCCAATACCAAGTTGTTCTAAATTAGAAGTAGCTGGAGTTTGACCAGAGCTAATAACAAAATTATCAACATCGGCAAGCTGGTTCCATTCGCTAGCCCCTACTGTGTTGCCATCTATTTTTGATGTGTTAAAATCAGACATAGTTTTTTAAATTAAAATTATAAAGCATTAGAATACCTAAAAAATAATTGAGTATTTGCTGGTTTAAGCTTGTTAAACAAGCAATCTAAAATTGCTGGTTGTTGAGATGTTAAAGTAAATGGAAATGTTAAGGCAAAACCATTCGGCTGTATAGAGCTTGGCAATGTAATAACAATTGTGAATGGTGCCGAAGCTTCACTAATTAACAAAAAAGGAAGCGTCAATGGGAATGTTGATGTTGAAACTCCATTAGATACTTCGATATTATAACCAAGAATAGATGCAACATTTTTAAATTGCTTTTCGGTTGTTGCATTAATACCAGCTAGTTTAAGTAAAACATTTAACCTTCTTTGCTCTATTGTAGAAGCTACTGGGATGCAATCGTCAGGGATACCTACGAACTGTTCCCACTCTTCAATTAGTTTAGTTGTTGTTTTTGGGTTGTATTCGTTAGAAACTTCGTTTATTTTACTTCTAAAATTTAGCCACTCACTAGCTAAGCCTATCAATATTTTTCTTAATGTTGAGCCGTCCTTATTTTTAGCTTCGTGCAGGCTATCATCTCGTAAGTATTGTGCTAAAATATCGGCTTGTTGTGTTTGTGTTCTTTCTTTTAACATTATGGATAAGTTATAGTTCCTAAGGTTGCCAATTGTGAATCGCTAACTGCTGTTGTGCTTGATGGTGCCGATAATGTAAAAGTTGGCGAGTTGCCGTCTTCATCAATAACACCATAAATTAAAGCATTAATCTGATTGACAGTAATATCACCGCCGACATTGATTGAGGGGCTTTTAAAATAATCGGTAAGGGTTGTTGTAATTGCAGTTTTCATAGCCGTAGTGTTAGGGCTTAATGTTGCAAATGTTATTGCAACTGGTACGGCAGTTGGTGCAGATACTACAACATAATTATCAGGAGTGTTTGCTGGTTTAATTCCAGTGTCAACATCAATGATTGCATTTTTAACAGCATTTACTTGCGAAGCTGTCGGAATTATGTTTGTATCATTATCACGAGTAAAATATATGGTGACATAACCCGCAGATGGTGTTGCAGTTTGAACCCACACCCTAGTAATTCCAGCAACTTTTTCTTTGATAAAAACTGGCAATCCAGAAGCTGTAAATGGAGCGGTAAAGTTCGCACATCTTTCATTTAAGCGACTTCTTAATTGGTCGTCAGTTTCGGCATCTAAGCCAAGTGTCAAGCCATCATAACTTAAATAGCAAGTATCATTAACATCGACTATTGGGCTTATTAAAGTTAATTGAGAACCGCCAGCAGAATTGCCATTTACTCCATAATCAAGGGCTTTTATAAAAACATATGCAGAAGTAAAGCTTGCAGTTATTGTGCCAGTGGCGGGGCTTGCAGGTGATCCGCTTATTGTGTAGGTAAATTGAGTGTTTGAAACAACAGTAATTGTTGCAGTAATATTATATTCGGTTTGAGAAGCTCCAGCGATGGTAACAGATACACCAGTTGCTAAATTATGATTAGCGGTAGTTGTTGCCGTTGCAGTGCTTCCACTTCTAGTTAATGTTGTTATACCTATTGTTTGAGCTGATATTGTTGCACTCGCTTGTGTTTCATATTGTGTGCCGTCGGCTTTTTGAATTGCAGTTGCACTAGGAATTGTTGTTGAAGCAACCCCAGTAAAGACAGCATAACCTTCGGCTTTAACTGGATCTTTTCTAGTAATACCAAACCAAGAAGCCCATAATTCTAAATACTCATCGGTTGCAGTTTGTGGGAATAATTGTTTTAAAACTTCTTTGACATTATCATTATTCTCATCAAAACCAGCCGACATTGATTTAACCAAACCAAGAGCAAAAGAATTTCTAATATTAGGATCTATTTGTTTTGATACATCAAGCTGTCCTGCATTTACGGCAAGAATTAAGGCATTTGCAAGTCTTTCTTGTATTTGTGATATTGTTGAGAACTCAATTGCCATTTATAAATTTAAAAAAAGATTATAATATTTACTATTGACTTGCAATTTATTTATTAAATCTACTTCGATACTAACTTTTGTATCTTGTTTAGTAGCTTTAACATTTGTTTTACTAATTATACTATCATCAATCATCCATTTTAAGCCGTCTTTTACTGATGTTTCAATCATTGTTAGATTAGATTGAGTTTGTTTGGCTTGTGTTGTATATAGCCATAGTAAAGAACCTACTTCATAACCAGTAACACGATTAAAAGCATTTGTAAAATGCCCCCTTCTTAATGTTGGTTCGCTTACTTTATCGCTTCTTTTTTCACAAAAAACTGACATATAAAGGGCAGTGTCTAGACTGTCGGTTTTGGCAATATCGCCGTTTTCAATGTCTAGATCCCAATAATCTTTTTTTTGTGTGAGTTTAAAATCTATTGCCATTTTTATTTTAAAAGTTTATAATAATAAGATAAAATATTCTATTAAAATAGCATCAAAAAAAACTATGATTATAAAAGGCTATATTACAAAAACTGATGGCACTTATGCCACGGTTGTTTCAATGTATAATGAAGTCTATGATGATGTATTATTACTTTATCCTTACGGCTCACAATCAAAAGTTAAGGTCACAGATACAGCACTTGTTTTATTGTTCGGTTGCAATGGTAGTAAAACAAATTTATTCGGCATACCTTACGAAGTAGCTACACAATCAATTCTCGAAGATGGCGACAGCGAAGTAAAAAATAGAGTTTCTAAAAACGGCTTTAAGGCAGGCAATAACAAAAACACTATTGTAGGCGATACTGACTGCGACAAATCTTTTAATGCCTTATCTTATAAAGTAAATAATATTAAAGTTGTCGGTAGTCAACAAGCAACAATTAGCAACCCTGCTGGTGGAGTAGTAATAGATGCAGAGGCAAGAGTTGCAATTGCAAGTATAATTACAGCTTTAAAAAATCACGGTTTAATTGCTTAATAAATAATCAAGTCGTCGGCAAAATTATTGCCTCTATTGTTTATTTTACCTATACTAAACGAACCTTGCTCTACAATATCAAGATTGGTAAAAGAGCCTTGTAAGTTTTGATTAAAAGTCACTCCTTGTATTAAAAAAGTTCCCTGAACTTCCATATCATAATCAATTATATCAACCAAAGTATTAGGTTGCCACAATGTGTTATTACTAGAATAAAAGCCAAGAGTAGTGCAAGTGTATCTTGAACCCTTGGCTTTTCTAAGCTGTATATTCCACTCGGCTAGGGCTTTTAATGATTTGCTTTCGCTTGCAGTATTCATTGTCAATATCTTTCTTCTGGTTGATCTAATTTGTGTATCAACCGCCTTACCTTTTTGTGAAATACCTGTCTTGCTGTGAGTTTTATTATTGCCTTGCGAATATACTTCAATAACATTAAACCTATCTATTGTAGACAATTTTAATCTTGATGCTAGAATGTTTGTATCGGCTGTATAATTATTTATTAACATATTTTTAACAACATCATTATCTTCACGAATAATGTTAAGATTGCCGTTTTTATCTATTTTAAGCAACACTTGTAATTTTTTAGCATACTTATCTAAAAAATCAAAAATAGACTGCCCTTGCTCCGTCTTTATCGTTTCATTTGCTTCTAAATTTAGAATACCAACTTTGTTAATTACTTCTATTGAGAACCCATTATCTTTTAAAACAAGATTAATAAGTCTTTCAAAATTTCTTTGATTATAAGATTTTTGTATAATGTCTGAGTCAATTATATCACCGCCGACATCTCGACCTGATGCTGTTTTAGAATGTGAACTTGACGAAACTTCTTTGTCTATCTCTTCAATAAAGCCAGTTATTAGCAATGTTTTATCAATAAAAACCTTTGCTTTTTGACCTAGCTTAATATCGTTAATAATCTTACCTTGTTTGGTTTCTTTTACCGTTGTTGTAAATGAAAAAGAAGATGAGAAGTTTTCTAGTGCTGAATTGACGGCAATATCTGTAAAACCTTCGTATCTAACTCCGTTAACTTCAAGATAAATATTATTGTTAAACATTTGTCAAAATCTTTATGTTGCCTTGTATTTGTGAAGTATCGTTAAAATTATTTAATAATCTTATTGTTTCTTTTAATTCTAGCGAGCCATATAATTTAAAAATAAGATTGTTTAAGCTAATTGGGTTAATAACATTGTAATTAGCAACATTTGGTAAGCTAATTGATAATTGTGAAAATATATTAGTAGCTTCAATTTTCATTTGCAGTAAAGCATCTCTTAAACTTTTATCAATAGTATCTGGTAATTGATTAAAACCATTTTCTAAATCGGCGATTACTTGGTTTAATTCTTGTAAATTATTGTATTCTATATTAACCGAGGCATCATAGGCAGTGGCCAACACAGCAACATTAACAAAATTATTTAATTGATCTTGATTTGTTTTAATATCTTTTTGAATTTGTGAATTGCCTACAATAGCTTGATCGCTTTCATTAAAACCAAATAGTTTTTTAGTTGTATTAAATAAATCTTTTGAGTTTTTAAAGGCAACCCCTAGATTATCAAAAGCAGTTCGCAAGTTTGAGGCTAAAACTGATGGAGCTTGCACTAATTTATTAGCACTACTCACAATCTGGTTTAATGATGTTGTTAAATCGGCGAAGCTATCTCCTAAACCTTGAATTTGTTTAGCAACATTATTTATTTTATTTGCAGTTCTTTTTAATGTTTTAACTCCTGAATCAAATTTTGCCTTGGCATTTTTTACCGACTTCCAACCATCATCAAAAGCTTTTTCATTATCGCCGAGAATGTCTGATTTTAATTGTGCTAAAAAACCTTTGGTGGCAGTTATTTTAGTAGGCAAAATATTTTGAGAAGCTACTTCAAAATTTATTGTAAATTTAGTAATTCCTAACTCTTTAACACTTTCGGTAAATGTATAACCTACAACAACAACTTGTAAATCGCCAAAAGAAGGGTGAACTAATGTGCCAACTCCTGCTTCATCTAATGCTTTGATTAAATCATCTCTTTCACTATAACTTACATTATCATCGGTATAAACATTAAATGTAAATTTTTTTTCAAGACCGCCTAGATCCTCAACATATCTTTCGGTTTTGTTTGGGTATTCGTGGGTTTGTGTTTTTCTACCACCGCTACCACTTGATTCTTGATAAAAGAAAAAAGCATCCCTAAACTGTCCGTCTGGCAATCTTGCTGTGTTAAATATCGTCATTAGAACCCCGCAAAAACTGAATTGACACCAACTGGTAAGAAGTTGTTAGGGCGAGGAGTAAAACCTGCACTAGAACCTTGTGGCAAGCCTTTAATATTAACATCTAATTGACCGCCTGCTGTTAATTGTTGTGGTTTATTAATTTGTGCTGGCTGGTTCATTTTTGGAGCGACCATTTCCGACAATTTATCAAGACCAATAAAATCTAAAACAATAGAAGTATCGGCTCTAAACTGATTAATTAATCCCATTACCATTTTTAATTTTTCGGCAACATAATCAAAAGCACTTACTAATTTATCTTTTAAAAAATCATAAATAATCATTAACTCTTCTCTAAACAAATACATTACACCAATAGCAAGTTGTAAGCCAAGTATCCAAGGGTTCATTGCAAATACCATTGCGATTGCTTTACCAAACAATACAAAACCTGCCGTGGCCAATCCTAAAACACCAGCAAGAGAACCTAAAATTAACATCGCTGGCGATAATACAGCAGTTATTAAAATTGCATAAGTAATAAATTTTTGTGTTTCAGGCGAAAGTGATTTAAATTTTTCTGTTAATTTTCCAGCAAAATTAGACATTTTTGTTATTAACTCTTGTAAATTAATAGCCTTAACCATTTCAGAGCCTAATTCACCAAAAGCCTTGTTCACACTACCTTTTAAAGTAGAATAAAGTCCACCAAGTGACTTAGAAAGTTTTTCAGTCGCTTGGTAATACATGCCATTCTCTTGTGTGGCTTGTGTCAAGGCTTTTTTTACCAAGTCAAAAGAAATCTGCCCTTTAGTGCCTAGGTCTCTTAATTGGTCAATACTTTTGCCAGTTGTTTTTTGTAATAAAGCCCAAATCGGAATCCCATTACTTACAAATTGCATAGCATCTTGACCCTGCAATTTTGTCATACCTGCAACTTGCCCATAAACAACAGCCAGTGATTTAAGATCGGCACCAGAGCCAGCAGAAACATCGCCTAGCATTTTGGTAGTTGCAACAACATCTTTTAAAGCTATGTTTGAACCAAGTAAAGTTCTAGTTGCTTGCACAATTTCAGGTAGTTCAAACGGTGTTGCAACTTCATATTTAGAAAGTTCTTCAAATAAATTTTTTCCTTTCTCTACCGACCCTGTCAATATTTCAAGCTGTATGCCGAGAGTTTCGAAGTTAGATGCTGAAGTTATCGCCTTGGTTGCCACTAATCCTATTCCCACCGATAACGGAGCAAGTGTAGTACCTACATTATTAAATGATTGGCTAGTTTTTTTTATAGTATCGGTTAAATTACTAAATGAATTCGACATCTGCCCTGCGATGGAGTGAACCTTGGTTTTAGTGGCTTCTAAACTTGATTGTATTTTTTTTAATTGAGGGGTTATATTATCAACTAAATCGTATATGTATGAAACTTTAAACATTTTTTTCTAGTTGTTTGTTAATTTTTTCGGCTTCTTTTTGAAGTCGTAATAGTTTTGTTATTGGCTGTAATTCAAGCCACTCTAGACTAGCCGAGCCTTTATAAAAATATCCAAGATTACAAATTATTGATTCGATTGAAACCTTGTTGTGAGTAAAGCCCCCTATTTTAAGGTCTTCATCCACGAAGCAATAAAAAAAACCTCTAAATATTTAGCCAGTAGCTCCTCAAAATCTTCTTCGCTAATTCTTTCAATATTAATAGTAGTAAGAGGCTGTTTCATCTCTTCATCTTTAAAAGCAACATTTAATAATAAGTTTGCAAACGATTTAAAATAGCTAACAATGTCAAAGTTAGGGCTTGCATATAAAATAGCCTTAATAGCCTTGGCATCTAAACCATTTTCATTTTCGATTTGTTCGCTTGCTTGTTGTTTTGATAAAGATTGCGTCATACCAAAAATGGCTTCTATAAACTTCTTTTTTAGCAACAAGGTTTTATCTTTGTCTTTATAAGATGGTGCCGATAAATAGATTTTATCTAAATCAATAAAAGAATTTTTATCACCATCTTTAAATTGAACTTTGATAGAATTTTGTAAATCAAAAATAATTTTATCTTTCATATTCATAACTAAATTGCAGGGTTGCCTTTAAATACATACTCACCAATCTCTAACAATGGAACATCTGGATCGTCTTCTAATGCACAACCTGAAAAATTTAGATCTCCTACTGAAATAACAATGTTATTACCCTGATTAGCAAGACTTCTAAAATATTTACGACTTTCGGTAGTAACTCTAATCGGTATGGTAATAATACTATAATTTGTTGAGATATCGCTAGTAACTATCATTTCACCATTAACTTGTGGATAGAAGTTTCTTTTTGGCATACCAGGTTTTACTTTAATTTGCCCTTCGTAACCTACTGGTAATGTGTTAATGTATAAATCAGGTTGTTTTAATATTGCCATAAATTTATTTATTCAAATGTTGGAGTAAAATTAACTATAAATTCTCTTACTTGGGTTATGATATTAGCAATTGATTCTGCTGTTATCTTGCCATCAATTAAGGTTATAACTACTGACTGATCTAATGCATCTATAAAAGCTTCTAATTCGCTATCACCAGCTCTTAATAATACATAGTTATTATTATTAGTTTTATAACCTGATAATGCACCATAATATTTTTTCATAAGGTTAATAAAGCCTTCTTTATTTATCATAGCACGACCAGCTATTAATTCGCCAGTTGTCAATCGTCTTCCAATTAAATCAGCTTTTAAATTGTTAAATACATATTCTCTAATAATAGTCAATGTATCAAAATAATTGACATATTTAAAAGTTTTATCTACTTGACCTTGTGCATCTGTTTTATAAGTAGTCATTACTTCGTTAATAATGATGCTTGTATTAGAAGGGTTGTTTCTTAATAAAGTTAAACCACTATTTGCAAGCTCATCAGCTTCAGCATCGCTAAAATCATTGCCACTTTCAATAATAGGTAAATCATAAACTGGGGTTCCAGCATAAGGAACACCACCATAATAATTACCACCGACTGTTTCACCATTAGTTGCGAAACTTGAAACATTCGCACCAACCGACAATCTTAATTCTCTAATGCCAGCAAAAATTGATGCAATTACAAGGGGGTTTTCAATAATAGCTCCACCTTTTAATTTTGTTGCAGAGATTAGTTTATTAGCAATACCACAAAGTGTTTTTTGGTTTAATCCATCTGCAAAAGTATTTAGATTAGCATAAGTATCTAATTTACAAAATACACCAAGTCCGTCGAGAATTTTATTATCTAAATTAAATCTTGCCTCGGTAAATGTTGATAATGTAGAAGTGCCCCACTCGGCAGGATAAACAATAGTTGTAAATCTTTTATCTACAATCGGATCGAATAATGAAGTCAAGACAGGGTTTGTTGCACCACTTGACATTGCAGTTATTGTTGCAGTTATGCCAGCAACAGAGCCATCAATAGCAAGAGAGATTGTATTACCTTGTGTGCCTTTATTTACGGCAGTTAATGCAACTGAACCAGTAGTATTTACAGCGGTTACAGGCGAATAAGTATTAGCAGTAATTGCAGTCTCTAATTTACCGCCAATTACGGTTGCAGTATCGCCAATAGCAACAGCAATTTCATATTTACCATTAATTTTTGAATCAATATAAATAGTTAATGTGCCTACTGCGGTAGCAGTGCCTGAAAAAGCAATCGAGCCAGTTGCGGCAACACCAGAAGCATTATCGGTTAAGCCAATTGCAGAAACTTTTGGTTTAATTTTAGAAACTGATAAAGTATCAATTAAAGATCTGCCAGCTTTTGCAATTTGTGATTTTGCACCGAATAAATCGTTAAATTCTGTTTTACTTAAAATACCTTCTTTAAGCTCACCACTAGAAGCAGTGCCACTTATCATACAACCAACTAAAAGAATTGAGCGGTCGCCTGCATCTTTTGCGGTTAATGCTGATCTAATATTAGATGTTCCTCTTGGAAATGATTGTCCCATTATTTACCTTTTTTTTGAGTTGATATAACTTGATCGACAACTTCAATGCAATTGTCAATAGCAGAATCTTTTAATCTATTTCGCCAAAATAAATCTGTTGGCACTCCGTTTTCATCATTAATTTCAATGATGGCATCTTTTAATAATTGCCCTTGTGGAGTTCTTAAATTTTGGTTTAATTTTATTTGCATAACAAAATAATTTTTAATATAGTTATATTGTTTATTTTTGTTAATTTTTTGCAAGGCAATAAACTATGATTTTATCTAGTGTTTAAATCATAATCTAAACCTTGCTCTATAAATACACCTTCGACCCTTTGTAATGGCACACCTAAATCATAATCGGTTGTATCGCCAACTTGAATAAACCCTTGCACTACAAAATCAAATCTATGTGTATAAGTAGCAGTTATATAATCGTCAGCTTCATCGCCTACATACTGGCAAGGTTGCATCTCTTCGTCGCTTAAATCACTTTCAAAAATATAATTAGCTAGTGCTTTTAGTATTGGTTTTAAATAGCCTTTGGCATTATCGGCAATATCACCACCAAGAATTGATGTTGTTGCTGGTATAACTACATAAATACTAAAACTTTGCTGTGTTGAGTTCCAGTAGTCTTCACTTGTTCTTTTGGCTGTCGAGGAGTCGCCGACAACAGTATCATTTCTATAAGCTTGATTTTGCCCCATAACAACATAAAGCCAAGTTTCTAAAACTCCGCCAAGCCCTGCTGTATAAAACTCTTGTATTCTTTGAGGTGTTGCAGAATGTGCTATTCTAGTTGCTGTGCTTACTTTTATTGTGCCTTGTGCTGGCGATTGCATTGCACCAGTTGTTGTATAGCTAAACGAAGTATCTGTTATTTTAGTTATTTGTTTATAGCCATTATATCCGTCGTAATCGTCAAGCAATAAATAACCACTATTTACATTGGCAGGGTTGCCACTTACTTTAAATGTAAAAATTAATTTACTTGGCACACTTACAAGCTCCCAAGTTCCGTTAAATCCAACCGCTCCTGAGATTTCAATGTTAATTGGCAAGATTTGTGGAGCGAATAAAGATGGGTCGCTTAATTTATGGTCTGTCAATGCTGTTGCTGTGGCAATACCATTGGAAAAAGTTATTGTGCTTAATGCGATAGGTTCTTTTGCACCTTTGATAGTTACATAATCACCAGTTACTAAATTGTGATTTGTTGCCGTTGTGCAAGTTATTGTCGAACCTGCCCTTGTTAACGATGAGGCATTAATAATACTTGAAAAATCATTTGTATATTTTGGCAAAATATCTTTTAGCCTGTTAACAACTTGAATACCTTTCATTTTTTACCACCTAACACTTGTTTTAATTTAATATCAATATTTCTTTTAATCTTATCTTTATTCTTTACAACAGTTTTTTTAAATGGCTCTCTTGCTTCCATTTTTGATGTTCCCTCTTCTAAAAACTTTGCATATTCTGGTGCATTTTCATTTGCTCCAAACTCTAATTCTCTATTGCCTCGAACAGCAAAATCAACCGACTTTCTAAATTTACCAGTTATTATTGCTGGAGTTTCGCTTGGTGCCGATGCTATGTGGAGTTTAGGTTTTTTTAATTTACTACCGCCAATTCCTTTATATACTTTATAACCTTTACCACTTTTTGCTTTTTTCATATCTTTATTTAGATCTGCAACTAATTCTTTACCAGATGTATAAAAACCTTGGCGAATTGCTTTTGTTAATTCGACTGGCATTTCGTAAAGAAACTTTAATGTTTTTTGATTTTGCGAACCTTCTTTTACTTTTATCATCTTTTATTAGCATTGATTGTTTTATCGCCTTTTTCAATACTTCTCAATCTAATAATTTTATCGTCAATATCAATATTATCGGTATTTACAATTTTATAATAAATATTTTGATACTCAATCCATAATTGTTTATCTAATGGTATTGATGAGTTGTAGCGAACATAAAAATCAGTGTTAATCCCTTTTTCAATATTAACTCCATCTATAAACTCTTTTGCTGTGTTTGTTTTTACCATCGCCCAAACTGTTGCTATTGTTGTAAAGCCAACTGTTGCCGAACTATTAGGGGCATTGTTTGGAATAATTGCAGTAGTTAGAATTTTAATTCTTTTATCAAAATCACTAGTGCAAATCTTCTTTACATTTTTCTTTATTGATTGGCATTTCATAAAAAGAATTTTTGTGGTATAATGTAAGGGTAAAATAAAGACTTAAAAAGAGAGTTGTTTTCAATTACACAATCGCCTGAGTTTTCGTAAAGATAAGCACAAACACTTAAACAAGCTTGCTTGATAGCTTCTGGTCTGTTAGGGTAATCGGCTTTAAATGTAATTATAACTGCTTGCTTACGATCGTAAGTATTTGGGAATTGTTTATCTTTTTTTATATAAATATATGAGTAATACTGGTCGTCAGTAAAATAATAATCATTAGAGTTTAATGTTTGTAGTGTATTATCTATATCGTAATATTGTATTGAAGTAATTGATTTTAACTTGCTTTTTTTAACCTCTATTCCGTTGCATTGTGGAAATGTATCAAGATATAACTTAAATTCTTTTTCGACAAATTCTCTACCAGTTATATTCTCGCCAATTTGTCTAGATACTTTGATAAATGGGGTTAAGATATTATCAAAATCAGTGCCATCAATTCGCAAAAATGTTTTTATTTCGGCAAGTGTCAAAACTTCGGTTGTGGCATCAGTTAATAATACTATGGATTGCATATAATTTTTATTATTCTTTCGCCTGCTTCGGCAGAGCTTGAAACTAAACGAATAAAATTAAAAGGGTTATCATAATTGCTTTCAATCTCAATAAATTTGTTAGGAGCTACTTTAATTTCTTTTGCAGTTCCTGAGCTTGAACCGTATAATTGATAAAAATTAGTGCCATCAATTGAACCTTCAATAAATAATTTAATGCCAGTAAAAGCACTAGGTATCAATAATCCAGCAAGATGAGTCCCGCCAAGTTCGTAAGCAGTGGAGGTGGTTCCACCACTTGGTATTGTTAATTCTATAAATTCTCTTGTGCTTTGAAAATTACTCGGCATTTTTATTTACTTTTTTTGTTTTAAATTGTTTATTTTCTAAATTATCAATGGCTTTATTTTCTAGTTCTTCAATAGCTTTTTCACCCCAACCCTCTTTTAAAAATACTTCGGCTAATTCGTCGTAAATATCATAAATCTGACCTTGTAAATACTCAAAACACTTAGTGCCAGTTTGATTTTTTGAGGCTATTGTGGTTTTTAAAACTCTAATTTCCATATTAAACAATTTAATTGATAAAAAGAGGGGCTTTTACACCCCTCTAATTAATTTATGCAACTGGTTTAGATTTTGGGTTTCCAAGAATAACAGAAGCACCAGCAGTTAAGCCAGTTGTTACACCTGTTGAAACCAAAGATAATTTTACATATCTTTTAGTTCCAATATATCCAAATCTTGCACGAGAGTTAGCAGTTGAAAGAGCGGCATCAGCCTCAAGCCCAACTAAGTCCTCATCGGCAACAGATCCACTATAAGATCCTGAAACATCACTTTCTTGTAAAAGTGGGGTTACAGTTCCGTCGGTTCTTGCACCAGTAATACATTCAATAGTCACTGATTCATAACCTTGGGTATCAACTTCAACACCAACTGTTGTGGTGTTTGTTGTAATTGCAGCAATATTTAAAGCATTTACGATTTTAATATTGTTTTTTAGGTCTCTACTAGCCATATTATTTTCTCCTTTTATTTATAGATTAAGCTGAAATTTTAAGTTTTCTTAAGCCTTCGGTTAAAACAACTTGACCGCCAGTTCTCTTATACACAATAAACCGTCTTTTACCACTAGTTGCTTGAGTATAAGGATCCTCAATCAATTCAAAGTTGATATTATCAACAATGTAATAACATTTACGATAATCGCCAAGAATAATTGGGAAAGTTCCAGCACCTACATCTGGCATATCATTAGCCAAAACATAAGGCAAACCAGCAACAGTGTTTGGAACATCTCTAATTCCTAAGCTAGGAACAAATAGATATTGACCATAAGTATCTTTTAATGTTCTAATATGAGCATTAAGAGTTTTGCGGTTAAACATCCAAGCGAGATTATATCCTGTTGGAATTTCGCCTTGAATTGCATATAATGAATCACCAGTCAAAGCAGATGCACTACCGCTGTTAGTTTCGCCAACACCAGAAGCAGATAATAAACCAAGTGGCTTATTAACACCATTTCCGCTAACAAAAGCGGCACCTTCGATTTTAGCCATATCTTCGGCAATATCGCTAGTGATTTCATTTCGCATATTGAAAACAGAGTCGTTCAATAATTCAAAAGAAATGTCAGTATAAACCATCATTTTTTCAGCCTTAATGGTTTCTTCGCCATAAGATGACTGAGATTGGTTTGCGGTTTGACCTTCGCCTACCCATCCACCAGAAACTAAACCAGTTCTTTTTGGAAAGTTAATTTCTTTTGAGCTGGTAGTAATTACACGAGCTACTGAACGAACAGGTGAAACTTCGGTAATTTTTTTGATAATTTCGTTAGCATATTCAGCTGGTGCTAAATATCCACCTTGTGCATTATCTGATTGACGAAGATATTTTACTTCTTCGGTTCCTTTCATTTGAAAAGTTCCTTTGATTAAAAGATTTTCAAAAGATTTTAACTCTTGAGTTTTAGCTTGTTTTTGATCTCCGCTTAAACCTCTTTTAAGGTCGGCTTCGATTGAATTAAGTCTATTTTCTAATTCTTCGGTTCTGTTAGCTTTTTCTTGAATTTCTTTTAGTTTAGCTTGATTTTTTGCTTCTTGGGCATCAAGTAAAGAGTTTATTTTGGCTTCTTGCTCAGGAGATAATTTTCTAGCTTCATCTCTTATTGCATTTAAAGCCTCCATATGTTTTTGTTCAAAATCTGACATATTGTTTTATTTTAAATTTTTAATAAAATTATTTAATTGTTCAATGGTTTTTTGTTTTAAATCAGCATCTCGCTGATTATCTTGGCTAGCATCTCGCTGACCTGAGAATTCTTTTATTTTACTTATTAGTGTTTTAGCTTCGTTATTAGAGAAACCGTTAGCTTTTAATGTTTGCTCTATATCCCTTAATGTTTCAAACGATTTAAAGCCACTTACTAGGGCTTGTGGGTTCATTGCTATTGTTACTAATGATACCTCAAACAAATCAATTTCTTTTAACAATCTAATGCCATCTTTTGCCATATCATAATTTTTAGTAAAAAAACCGATTGACATTTCTTGTATAGAGCCAATTTTCATTTGTGGAATAATCCGCCCAGAAACCAAGGTGTCTTCTTTTGGTAAATTTGCCTTGATATATAAGCCCTTGTCATCTTCATAAATAGTGGTTACCCTACCAACTGGTTCGCTCATTTGATGTTGCCATAAAATAGGCACTTGTGATTTTTTAGCTAATGAATTAGTAAAAGCACCACGAATAACAATATCATTACCATAATCTATGTTACCAAAAGTTGAGGCATAACCTTCAAAAGTAAAAATGTTATTCTCTTCGGCGGTTGCCTTTACTTCAAACGGAAACGATTTTATTTCTTTTTCTATTTTCACAATTTAAAAATGTTAATTTGTATTGACAATAATATTGTATATCTTTAAATTTATATTGTTTTATATTTAAAAATCATTATAAAAAACTATGAATATTAACATTAATATTAAATTTAACGGATCTTATTTATTTTTTAGATGGGTTTTACAACACTATAAAAATGAATTACCTTATAACGGCGAGGTTAAGCAGTTTGCTATTGAAAACAATTACTGCCCTAAGATATGCGACCAGTGGAGGAATTATGGGGTTGGTTATAGAGTTTGGAATTTACTATATAAAGACTTGATTATTAGTTTTTTGATGGGTAAAATAGATAATCCAAATATTTATGAGCTTGAAAAAAAATTTTTAGGTTTAAAACAAAAAAAATAATCTATTTAATCTTTGTATCTTTCCCAAATATTAGTAGACCAAGTCCTGCCCGCATCTGACCCCCACAAATCCCAAGCAATCCGCCAAGTTGTAGGTTCACCATCTCTAAACTCATAATGAGTTGAGCGATAATTACCGTGCCTAGAAAAAAACGAATACATCCTTTTAACTGTTGATAGTGTTAAGTTCTCTCTATTTTTTAATTGATTAGCTCTCTTGACACCGACAGCAGTTCCGCCTCTGCCATATTTTTGCCTCCATTCTAGTGCTCTTGCTCCTGCTATTGCCATCGCTTCGGTAGGCTTAAAAGTTTCGGTTGCTTTTGCTTCAAACGATTTTTTACCAAACTTATTAGAATAATCGGCAATACAACGACAGCCAATTGACTCCTCGGCTGGCAAGTTAGGATCTCTTGGGAATTTTGCACTACTGCCACCAACTAAAAAATTATCATTAACATTGACTTGTTGAAAATCAGCTTGTGCATGTGTTATTCTAGTTCTTTTATCAAGTAAAGCGACCCAAGTTTTAAGTACCTCAATTGGCTTGCCGTCAATTTCTAATTGTGTATCGTCTATAAGCTCTCCCTCTTCTTGCCTAGTCCAGCTTTCGGTTAAACCAACAACTTGCGAGGCTATTAATTGAGTTCTTGCTTCGCTTTTATCAAGTAAGTTTATTTTAATATTTCTAGCAATAATAATCCACTCAGGCAAAGCCTTTTGGTTGTTAAACTTAATCTCTTCTTGTGATATAGCTAGCAATATTTCTTTTGCATTTGTTTCAGTTATATATTTTGCTTGTCTTTCGCTTTCATTAGCTGTAAAAAATGTAGCGGACTCTTGAAACTGTGTATTGACTTCTTTTAATTTTTCTTTTGCTTTTGGATCTGTAATCTCTTTTGTTTCAAAATCAATACCAAAGTTTAAGCCTTTTTGCTGTAAGTCTTCTCGTAAGGTAAAGCCAAACTCTTTTACTGTTTTTCGCATTATATCCCTAATCTCTTTTAAAAACTCTGGGTAATAATTATTTGCCAATTCACTAGAATTTATATTGCCATTTTTACGATAAATATTTTCGGCATCATTTGCCATATTTTTAAATATAGCCTTGATTTTAGGTATAGAATTAGCTTCTAGCTTTCTTTTGCGAACATCAATTTCCATAATATTCTTTTGCTTTTAATTCTATATACTCGTCAGTATAAAATCTACCGCCATCTTGTTTTTGTTGAGCTTTCATTATTTTTATAAATTCGCTTTTTGCCATAGGCTCGTCTCTATTGTCTTCAATATTTATATCTTCACCTACTGGCACTAGATTAGTTGGCTTATATATAGCGTCGCCACCTTTTATTGCTTCATAGCCTATCATTGCCCTAATTTCATTATCACTTAATACACCAGTTTGGCTGGCTATTTTTGCATTTTCGAATTTTCTTGTTTCAAGTGCCTCTATTGCCGATTCATCAAAAGAATATTCTAACTCTTCCGTGCCTGCATATCTTGTAAGTAATTTTGCAGATAAAAATTTTAATATTCTTTTTAAAACTGGTATTACAGCATTATCATAATAAGCATATTTAGAAGCATCCATATTAGAAAATGTCATACTCTCGGAGCTAACCATTGGCAAAGGTATTTTTAAAGCATTATAAATCGCCTCCATTACCGATTGTTTGAGTTTTGGGAAGTCCATATCTTTTATTGACAACGATAATTGCTTCCAGTCAAAATCACCGCCTAAAAAAGCCATTTCACCAGCATTTCGTGAGCCAGATAATTTTTCTTTCATTAAATCTTTTATTCTATCAATCTGCTCAGGCTGTAATTCATTTGTGCCTTTATGCGTTAATATACCACTTGGTCTAGCTCCATTTTTAATTAAAGAATAATTGTGAATTGATGCAGTTACAAATTGTGCTATTTCTAATTGACAGCCAACAAAAGCACTACAACCAACTAAATTTGTTGATGAGAATTTAGGGTTAAAACTTCGCAGATGTATTAATTCATTTCGTTTTGTGTCAATAAATCTTTTTTTACTATCTCTTGTGTATGTTGCAGAATTACTAGCAGTTGAAACTGTATATTCGCCCATATATCCATCATTATCAGCCAAGATTGTTATATCTGTTGGCTTTATACTGTTTATTTCAATTGGTTGAGATTCGCCTATTATGTTTATGTAAGCATTGCCAGTTAGTAAATAATAACTTGCAATCTCTTTAATAAATAATTGATTATCAGTAAAGGGATTAGGGTTTTTAAGAATATCAAGGGCTTTGTGTTTGTAAATAAAGTCGCCAGTTTTTTTATTCTTTAAAACAATATCAATTGAGCTTATCGAATCAGTTATTAGATTGGTTGCAGTAAATACAGGGCAAGCATCATAAAAATAGTTAATAAAGACACTAGCGCTATTATTAGAACTATACTCTTGATTAAGAAAGTTAAATGCAAACCAGTCTTGCATTCGATAGCTTTTTTTCTCTTGTTTTTTTTTAAAGAATAACATTTTGATAAAAATTTTTTTAATTAAAAATTAGTTTTTTTTTTATAAAAATCATTAAAAAAAACTATGATTAAAAAGCATAAAACTCTTTTTTAACAAATAATGCAATTTTACAAGCATCAATTAAAGTGTCAACAAAATCATCGTGGGCAGATTGATTAAAAGATAATAACTCTTCTACTATATCATTAAAATTTTCTATGCAATTATTTAGAATAACATTGGGATCGCTAGAATTTAAGCAAGGTATTATGTTATTAGCTCGCATAACTTTATCACCATCTCTTGGCAGTGTTTGTTTAATCATTGCCTCACTAGGCACTGGCAAGCCATCCTTTCTATATTGTTGCAACAAGTAAGTTCCGTGTGCTTTATCTTCAATCCATATATACCTAAAACCATATTGTATTTTTGGCATAATCCAAGGTCTTATCCAACTATCAATCTCTACCGAATTTATTTTTTTTCTTTTAACATCTATTAGATACAATTTTTTATTTAGAACTCCCCAGTAGCTAAAACAAGTAAAATCATTATGTTGTTTGTCTTTATAGGCTAAATCGGCAGTTATAAAAGTATAGTCATATTTAGATGGCAAGTTATTGGTAAATATAAAACAATCTCTTTTAAATAGTGCACCACTTGACAAAATAGGGCTTTGTTGATATTGTGATAAAAACATAAACTCATTTTTTTGCAACTCTTGGAGGCGGTCTTGTGTATATTGCGAAGGTAATTGACAAGCTCCATCTACTACAAGGGGCATTTTAAGTAGCTCGAATTTATACTTATCTAGTAAAAAGCCAGACATATCTTCAAGATGCAATCTTTGTTGTATATTGATAATAGGCACTTCGCTATCATTAAGCCTACTTAATAAAGTCTCTTCGAAGTATATTTTAACCTTGTTTCTGCGAACTTGTGAGTAAATGTCGGAGGGCTTATTTCCATCATCCAGTATTAGGCAACCAGAAAACTCTTTTGCTCCTCGAATGCCACAACCAAAACCTGTAATCTGTCCACCAATAGACGAGAACAATACAACTCCACCGTCGGCAGTAGTTATTTTTCTACTTGAAAAAGTAGGCTTGCCAGTCTCTTCTTGTATATAAGATTGCCAAAACTCATCAATAGGTTGCACTTCTTGCGCCTCTTCTTTTATACCATTATCATACATAGCTAAATAAACTGGGTTTGTTAAAATATTAGCTAAATCTCTTGATATATCGTTTAATAGGGCTTGCGAATAGCTAGTATAAATAAAATTAGCCTTGGGGTTTGTGGCCAGTGTATAAGCTATAAAATATCTAGCAGCTGTTGTTTTTGCCGATCTAGGGCAGATATTAATATTTAATCTTTTATGCTTTAAATCATAGACATCTTGGAAGGCTTGCAATAATTTAGGGTGCAACGGTTCTTTTATAAACTTTCTACCTTCAATCAATCGAAACATATATAAAAACCAAGTTTCAAAACCTTTCTTATGAAGTAGCTGTCCAAAGTATTGAGGGTTTTTAATCTGCATCTTCTATAATTTTATTTATATGCTGTTCGTATGCTTCTTTCTCTTCTTTTTCAATATAAACTACTTTTGATTGTATCTGCCCCGAGTGTTCGGTTTCGGTTTTTAAACTAAACTCATCTTTACATTTTCTTTCTGCATACCATTTAGCGGTTGAAACATCGCCTTCATTTAATGCTTTATTGATTACAAGGATTGATTTAATGAGCGGTTTTTGTTGTAAAGTTTTGCATTGGTCGGAAAAGTTAGGATGTTTTTTGCAATACTCAAAATAAGTATCTTGATTTATATCTGCCCAAATACAAGCATTACGAACACTAAAACCCTGAGCAAAGCCCTCTTTTAGTTTGCCGATTGTGGCTTCCGTCATTATTGTTGGTCTACCATTGGGTTTATGTTCACTTTTCGGTTTCTTTTTAGTCATTATTTTTATTTAAAAAAGCTTTTAAGGGATAAAAAACTAGGCTATTTCTATATCCGCCTTCAAATGTAGGGATAATAGGGGTCACCCCGTGTAAATTCCGCCAAGCGGGATAAACTAAAATAGAATTATTGCACTGCTCGAAAGTCGCTCCATAGTCAGGGACATTGAGATTACCACCAGTAGAATTTAATCGCCTTGTGATAATAACATTAATGGTATTTTTTATATTGCCATTATCTTGATGATAATCAGCATTAATATTATAATTACTAATACTAGAAGTAAAAAGATTGCCAAATTTCCATTTATTATCAACATTTTTAAATATTTCTAATTGTGTTTTATATTGCTCTGGCATAACATCAGCAATTAACTTCTCACTTTCCAAAACAAGACTAAGCATTGCTTTTATAAATGTTTGTGCTGTTTTAACTCCGTGTACGGATGAAATTGTGGGGTAAGGTCTCCGCATAACGGGTTTAGGGGGAATAGCACCTAATATACAGCTATATTGTTTTACTTGATCATAAGTATATTTACCATTCTCGTCTTTGCCAGTTGGTTTATTTCTTATCATCATAGTTTTTGGCACTCTGTCACTTTTTAATTCATAATTACAAATATCCGCTATTTTTTGCATTTTATCAGGTATCGACTTTAAAAAAAATCCGATTGGCTTGCCATCTTCTACCAATAAGCAATCTTCAGTTATATTAGCTTCGGTCGTAGGACATTTATCAGTTGGTTTGTAATTATGTTGTATTTTTTTTAATTCTATTATTCTCATTATATTTTTGCTTTTTCTTGTTTGAGTTTATCTATTAAATATTTGCCAATATAAAGTTCTTTTTCTCGCCAATATTTTATTAAATCATAGGCTTCTTGATAATGTTGTGGTTCAAATTCTATCATTATTGCTTTTTTTACTCCATCTGTAAGATCATCTAATTTATTATTATCTTCGTCATCTAAAATAGATAAGTCTGGTATATTTTCAACTTGCGGTATACTAAGTCCCCAATCGGTAATTTCATCTATATTAAACTCATTTGCTAAAATCTCAAAGTCCCATTGACCTGCTGTATTTGCATTTGCTCTAACTAAAACTTCTTCTTCTTGTTTAGGAGTTAACATTCTATCTGGAACATAAACATCAACTTCAACTTCGCCCATTTCTTTTAGCTTCAAAGTTCTCGCATGTCCACTAAGAATTGTTCCATCTTGATTAATGTTAATCGGTTGCATAAAGCCAATCGAGTTTATAGAATTTTCAAGGTCTTTCATTCCCTTGTCCGTAAACTGGCGAGGGTTTTTTATGTGAGGTTTTAAGTCTTGCAAATTTCTTTTTTCTATTTTCCAAGTAATTCTTTTTTTAACCATATTTTTTTACTTTTATTTTTCATAACTATATTAAATTAATCTTTTTTTTTAATTTGTCAAGAGTTTTTTAAAATATTCTATTTTTTTGCTTAAAAAAATGCTACCCCCTCCACCGAGCGGATCCCCTATTTTATTGAGTTTTTGCCATTTTGCAATTTTTTAAAAAAAAGTTAAAAAAATATCACTTTTTTTTAAAAAACTTGTTGACAATTATTTCGTTTTAATTTAAAATTATCTTAACAAAATAAAATTATTTTGTTAATTTTAACTTATTAAAAAACTATATGAAAAATAAAACAACTAAAACACTTTTTACCAAAGAATTTATTGATAACCTTGAATTTTTAATAGAAAATCGGAATGCTGTAGAAGACTACGAGGAAAATCTTACATATCACGGACTTGGCGGTTTAGATCCAGATGGCTACTGGACATATAGCCAAGAATTAAGAGATTTAGCCGAAAAATTTGAGGATCTTTTTGAAGAGGTAAAGCAACAAATTAATGATTATTATAATACTGATTTTACAGAGTTATTTGATTTTCTTGAAGAGAATAGAAATACTAATTATTGCGATTTAGAAGCAAATTTGATTGAATGTTTAGAAACTTACATAGCGGATTAACTAACCACCACCTCACCACACACAAACCTATTTAATAACTAAATAACTTAATAAAAAGATATGGAAAACAACATAATTAAAAAAATATCAATAATTGATAATGAAAAATTTTTAAACACTTTAAAAGTTTTCAAATCAAACAAATCAAAACACCTTAAAACTTTTCAAACATTACAAAGCACTTATTTTTTAATAGATTATAAAAATAAATTATTAACAATTAAGAATAGCGATCTTGATAATGTAATTAGCGTTAATTTTGCTATTGAAACGGATCTTGATTTGCCTAGTAAAGAGTTTTTAATTAACACGGCCCTTTTGTTTGATGCAGTAAATAGTCTCAAAAAATACAATCATTTAGCAATTATGTTTGAAAATAATCAGGCAATAATTGGTTTGTTTCAAATGCCCGTTATCTTGCCAAATGAAAAGGATTTAAATTGTTTTAAACTTGAAGAGGTTAAAGAAAATTCAACAACATCGTTAGAATTTAATATTGACGGCGAGACTTTAATAAAAAATATTAAAAATTGCTTAAATTTTGTAAGCCGAGATGAAACTCGGTATAATTTAAACGGGGTGGCCATAAAATCAAGCAATAATCAAGTGGCTTTTTATGCAACACAAGGAGCTATTTTAATAAAAAATAATGTTTCTAATGTTTTATTAGAAAACGATAATTCTAATCAAGATTTTTTTATTTTACCAAGTCAATTATGCAAGTTTATTATTGCTAGTGAAGTTTTTTTAAAAAATGCTAAAATTAAACTACATAAACGGTTTAGGCCTTTTATTACAATCCAAGCAGATCACTTTTTAATTGATGCAAGATTAATTGATGATAATTATCCGCCAGCCGATAGTGTAATTCCGAACTGGGGCTTTACTGTAGAATATAATTTAAATTCTTTACTTGATGCAATAAAGATGGTTAATAAAATTAAAAATGACAAATATAATACCACCGAATTTAAATTGGTTAGCAATAATAAGCTATTGATAACCAAAAAAAACGGGGATAATATAGCATTACAGATCCCCCTTGAAGTTGTTTGTTTAGAAAAAAATGAGTTTTTATTTGGTTTAAATAGTCAGGAGTTTTCGATTTGTCTTGAAGCTTATAAAGACATGACAAATCAAAGCAATATTACAATTTTTTACACGGAACCAAACAGACCTTGTAAAATACAATTTGGCGATCTTACAATAATTTTACAACCTATTAGATTATAACTATCACCACCTCACCACAAAAAAACCAAAACTTTTTTTAAAAAACTTTAAAAAAACACTTGACAACTATTTTTATCTTGTTAAAATATACATAACAAAATTAAAAAGCATTTTTGATTTTGATTTAACTTAAATAAAAAATTATATGAAAAACACTTATTTACTAAAAATTATTAATGAAGATAGACAAGTTTTAATTGAAAAAATGTTTCACAAACTAGAAGATGTTTTAAATGAAGTAAATTGCGATTTTAGAAAATGTGAGCAAGAAAGTAGGGTAATTATAAAAATTTTGCCAGATAAACAATTGACAAAAAGACTAAAATCAGGCGAAAAGATTTATTAAATAATCACCACCTCACCACAAGCAAGCCCATTTAATAACTATTAACTTAAATAAAAATTATATGAAAAACTTATTAGATACCATCAAAGAAAATAATGAAGATTTTGAGTTTTACCCAACTACTCAAAAAATGGTAAATATAATTGCTAACAATATAGGGCAAAGATTATTAACAAAAGGGCGGTTTTTAGATATAGGGGCAGGCAATGGCAATTTTTTTAGTAAATTAGCTAATTGTGTTGATACTAGCTATTTAGATAAATTTGCAATTGAAAAAAGCCAAATTTTAATTAACCAAATGCCCAGTGATATTGCAATCATAGGGGCAGATTTTCATCAGCAAACCTTGATTGACAAAAATTTTGATTGTATTTTTTGCAACCCGCCATATAGCGAGTTTAAAACTTGGATGCAAAAAATTATAAATGAAACCAATTGTAATAATGTCATAATGATAGTGCCCGATAGATGGCAAAAGGACGATGATTTATTAAAATTAATTAAAAAAAGGGATTTTGATTTTCAAATTATCGGCAACGAAAGTTTTCTAGATGCAGAAAGATCGGCAAGAGCTAATGTTGACATTGTTTATTTTTCTAGATGCAAAATTGAAAAAGAAAAATATTATAGAGATAACGGGAGAGGTAGAGCAATTGAACGATCATTTATTGATTTTTTTAATGAAAACTTCGCCGACTTATCACAACCAGCAAAAAAACCAGAAGAGCTAAAAGACCAAGTTAAAAATGAACTTGTGGCCGGAAATAATCTAATTGAAAAAATGGTCACCTTGTATAACATAGAATTTAATAATTTATTAGATAGCTTTAAAAGTTTATCAAAAATTGATGACGCAAGCCTAAAAAATATTGGCATCAATAAAACACAATTGATGATATCTTTACATGAGGAAATCAGTAGTTTAAAAAATAAGTATTGGCTTCATTTAATACATAATTTAAAAGAATTAGAAACTAGATTAATTTATTGTTTTAAAGATAAATTATTAAGCTCTATTACCGACACTATCGGTAATATAGATTTTAACGAAAATAATTGTTATGCTGTTTTAATATGGATTATTAAAAATGCTAATCAATCATTTAACGAGCAATTATTATTTATGTTTGATTTATGCATAGAGCCTGATAATGTAAAAAAATACAAATCTAATAAAATGGTTTTTGATACCGAGGAGAGAAACTGGGGATCAAAAGAATTAAGATTTAAAAACAAAAAAGATGTTAATAAAATTATTTTGGATTATAGAATTATAACCGAAGAGGGATCTTATAATGTGAGCCCAAGGAGTTATGTACCAAATGATGCTAGCAATAAAATTATTGCCTGCTGGGAAGTTATATGCTACAATTTGCTAGGCCATAAAAATTTTGGAGATATTAAATTCTTTAAAAATAGAAATGTGCATTTAAAATTTAATGTAGAATTTTCAAAAGCTTTCAATATACAGGCAAGCCTTTTAAAAGGTTGGATTAAAGATAAAAGAGAGGCAGTTCAAGAGTTTGAGAATATCAAAGAAAATGATTTAAATTTTAATTATTTTCAATTTTCTAACAATAAGCAAATTTTATTAGATTAATAACCCCCACCACACCACGAAACAAACCTAAACTTTTTTTAAAAAACTTTAAAAAAAGACTTGACAATTAATTTTTATCTATTAAAATATACATAACAAAATAATTTTGATTTTGTTAATTTTAACTTAATAAATAATTATATGATAAAAAACAAAGTGGCCGATTTATTAACGGCGGTAAATGTTGATAGCAAGATCAAAAATGATTTAGCTGAATATTTAATTAAATTAAAAGGAAAATCTTTTAAGGAATTTGAATCGGATATCGAAGAATTTTTTTGGGATATTTCAAACGATCATGATTTATTTGAAAACGAGGATTCCGCCGAAGATTATTATCGGAATAATCTTGATGATTATTTAAAAACTGGCAAATTAAGATGGATCACGGGTTATTGGGGCGGGGATCTTTCTCATGTAGAGCTGAGCGATTTATCTTATGCAAAAAAGGCTTGCTATTTATTAGACTATTTAGAACATCTAAAAATTAAAAACATCTATCAAGATTTATTTGATATTATAAACGGCTAATCACCACCTCACCACGAAACAAACCTATTTAATAACTAATTAACTTAAATAAAAATTATATGCAAAAAATAAAAACCTATTTTAACAAAAACAACTTTTCTTTTGAAACTCTTTTTTATCACGAACATTCGGGCACATTTACCAAAAAAAAACATAAAACTTTAAACAAACTTATTAAATTTAGCGGTTTTATAACTCTTTTTTTAATTATAACCGTTTTATTTTTATTAAGTTCTTGTAAAGAGGAGCAAGTTTTAGAGCCTATAAAAGATACAGGAGGAACTCTAATTGAGGTTTATAAGCAAGGTACAAACAAGGTTTATAGCCAAGGCACAAAAAACTTGAAATTTTTTATTTTCAAAAAACAAAAATTATTTAACTAATCATTACAAATAACTTTATTTATTAACTAATAACAAGTAAAATTATGAAAAAAACAAAATCTCCATCAAAAAAAAGACAAGCAGATTTAAATTTATTTTTCGACTATTGTTGCGAAACTTACAAAAATAACCTTAAAGGCAACGACGAGCTATTGGAACAAGTTTATAATATTATTATTGCTAAAATGCACGGCGATG
>SXGQ01637117.1_pt1 | contig 31520 bp, 32 predicted proteins | sample 3178371 | NCBI WGS metagenome assembly SXGQ01 (sample SAMN11356859, study PRJNA531348) | freshwater metagenome | isolation source: freshwater sample F1-20 | place: China: Fuxian Lake, Yuxi | collected 2017-12-25
ACCCTGGGCGTCGCCGAGCTCCGCCGCGGCATAGTCATCGGGTGGACGCTCGTCTCCAGCGTGCTGCTCGCGCTGCTGCGTCGGCGGTGGGCGGTCATCCGCCGTCGGGACTGCCCGAGCTGGTGGGACACCGCATCGGCCGGCGCCGTCGACGCGTTCGAGAAGCTGGGACCGGCGTTCGTGAAGCTCGGGCAGCTCATGGCCTCGTCACCGGGCGTGTTCCCCGAACCCCTGGCCGACGCGTGCCAGCGGACCCTCGACGAGGTGCCGCCGTTCGACAGCGCGACCGCGCGACGGATCATCGAGGAGGACCTCGGCCGCCCACCGGAGGAGATCTTCCGCTTCTTCGACGACCGGCCCCTGTCGGCCGCGTCGATCGGCCAGGTCCATGCCTGCGTCCTGCCCGACGGGCGCGAAGCGGTGGTCAAGCTGCAGCGTCCCGGCGTGCGGGCGCTCATGACCGCCGACCTGCGGATCCTGTGGCGCATCGCCAAGCTGGCCGAGCGCTGGGACTGGCTCAGCTCGGCCGACCCGGTGGCCATCATCGAGGACACCGCCTACGTGAACTTCCAGGAGCTGGTGCCGGCGCTCGAGGCCACCCGCCAGGCGGAGTTCCGGGACAACATCGGCCACTTCGGGGACAACGCCAACATCACGGCACCCGAGGTGTACTGGAGCCACTGCGGGCCTCGGATCATCTGCATGCAGCGCATGACCGGCACGCCGCTCGACGAGTTCGAGGCGATGGCACGCCAGGGGATCGACGGCGAGCTGATGCTGCGCTGGGGCGCCAAGGTGTGGATCGAGTCGGTGTGCGTGCACGGCCCGTTCCACGGCGACATGCACGCCGGGAACATCTGGTTCCTGCCCGACGGGCGGGCCAGCTTCCTCGACTTCGGGATCATGGGCGAGCTCACCCCGGAGTACCGCGAGGTGATCAAGGACATCCTCTACACCTGCATGATCGACGGTGACTTCACCCGCATCGCCCGGGCGTACCGCAAGGTCGGCGTGTTCCCCGACGACGTGGGCACCGACGACGAGCTCGGCATGCGCCTGTCGATGATCCTCGGCCCCATGCTGCAGGCCGGCATCGGCGGCATGAACCTGGGCGAGATGCTGAAGATGAGCATCGACCTCATGGACAGCTACGGCGCCAAGGGCCCCCGGGAGCTGGTGCTCATCGCCAAGCAGCTCGCCTACATGGAGCGCTACGCCAAGGGCATGGCGCCGGACTACCGGATCATCCAGGACCTGTACCTGATCAAGAACATCTTCCCCGACGCCGTCGCGGCGAAGGCTGCCGAGCTCGGCATCGAGGTGCCGGCCTAGGCCGGTTCCCGGCCGTCACCCCTTGGGCGGCGGCCACCCGAGGGGTGATCAGTGACCCGCGCCTGACGTCCTGTTGCGCCAGATAGCTGCGACAGCCGCCCCTCGCGCTCGCCGACGTCGGTCGGGCCGACGTCGGGGTCCGACTCCGACCCGTTCGATCGTGGGTAGGTGCGTGGTCTCACGTCAGAGCGGAAACTGGGTCGCTGCGCGGACCGAACGCCGGTTCGGTCCGCCTCGGCATGCCCGCAGTGGACCGAGATGAGCGTCGATAGGTGCGCGTCACCACGTCCGGTCTTCTCACGGTGCATTCAGAGGCTTGCGACGCAGCGAGGTCATCCAATGGTCTCGCTCGCTTCTCGGCGCGCCCGATCTGGCGAAGGTGCGCCTGTTACGGCTTGAGGAACTCGTGCCCGGCGGTGAGACGGTCTTGCTCCTCGCACTCAGAGAACACTGCAGCGAATCGCTGCGCCGAGGTCGTCGGGTCGTCCTGCCGGAACATGTCTGCGATCGTCTTCGCTGCGACAGAAAGGGGGTCGGTGCCACCGAGTTCTATGGATGCGGAACGAGTGCCAGCGAGCAGGTACGGGATGACCGCTGGCTCGGTTGCGCTGACGATGATCGCGACGGTGAGGACGGCTCCCGCCGCCTGTTCGGGCGTGAGTCCGGTTGCGAACGTGAACCCGACCGCTGCGGCCCTGCACCAGCCGCCGGCGGCGGCGGGCTTGTCGCCTGCGGTGGCCCTGACGGCCTCACCGAGGTAGCGCTGCCAGGCGTCTGGATCAGCAAGGGTCGGCGGGCGGACGAGCGGGACGGCTGCAGCCTCGGGCGCCCAGTCGTCGTCTGCTGCGAGACGAAGGTATGCAGAAAGGTCGAAGGGGAGATCCGCGACTGCTATCCGGCGGAGGGTGTCCTGGAATTCGGAGGTGTAGCTGCCGGAAGCCTGCGCGATGGCGACGGTCCCGAACGTAGGGACGCTCTCGGATGCGGCCAGTTGCCGAACGGGAACGTCGTCGGCCACGAGAGGCATCCCGCGCTGCTTGGCGACCAGGTATGCGGTCGCGAACGGCCATTCGGATTGCAGGCGTTCGCTGTCGTCGGGCTGAACTTCAATGACCGTGCAATGGTCGTCGACGAACCGCTTGATCCGGTCGGCGAGTTCGGCGCGTCGGTTTGCCTCAGCTTCGCCGATCTCGTCGACGGTGAGGCGTCCCTCGTGGTCCGTTGAGGTGAACATCGTGGGACGGCGTTCGAGGTTGAGGCGCCCCATCTCTGCGTCCCTCGCGCTCTCACCGGACACGACAAGCTCGCCGAGCGGGCCGAGGATGTCGTACGGATCGAGGTCTGCGGCCACGAGCAGCGCAACCGTCGAGAGATCCACGACGATCGAGCCCGGATCGTCGAGAGCCGAGGTTGCGGCAGCACGCTCCGCGCCTGCGGCCGAGAGATCCGTGGTCGCAGCGAATCGGAACCCCGTTGGAGGACGGACGACCGTTTCAAGATATGTGGTTCGGCCTACGGCGGAGGCCATGCCAAGTGGGAGATCCCCTGCGAACACTCTACGTAGGAGGTTGCGGACTTCTTCAGGGACGGGGTCTCGTCGCATGAAATCCAAGACTTCGGCGAAGTCGTCCGTGACCGGAACGGCGACGAGGCGTTCGGACTCGGGAAAATCCTGCTGGAAGCGTTCCAGATGCTGGCGGAATCGTCCGAGCGCAGTCGTCGGCATGTTCGCCTTGCTCGGCATCATCATGAACTCGGCGAGGACCGTCGCCCTGATCTCCTCTGAGTCGGGATATTGATCGGCAATGTCGAGGACTGCATTCGCGTCGGCTGCCGTCGTCCCAAACCGGGCACGAAGGGCAGCGGAGAGGCGGGCATGTACGTCGGTCCGGGCGTCGAGCGGCCCATCGACAAGGACGTCGTACGCTTGGCGGTGTTTTCCCTGGTTGGCGAGCGCGAGAATCAGCGCCCAGCGGCCCTGTGACTGAGGTACCTGGCCCTGGGCCAACCCCTCGGTTGCGTGCCGTTCGACGGCGACCCAATCGGTGGCGTCGAAGGCGAGTTCGATGAGACGGGAGCGCATGCGCTGCTGATCGGCCGGTCCGAGGCCCGTCAGATGCCGCTCACCGAACACGATCGCGTCGTCGGAACGGCCAGCCTCTTCGAGCACTCCGGTTGCGCGGAGCAGAAACATCGCCTCGCCTGTCCGCTCCGCGAGACCGTCGAGCGTCTGAACTGCCTCGTTCGTACGGCCGACGGCGACGAGGCACTCAGTCCGGATCACGTCTATCTGGGGGTCAGCCTGCCTTGGCTCGGGAAGCGAGTCGAGGATCGACATTGCCTCCGCAGGCAGCCCCTGGGCTTGCGCGGCGACCGCCTCGACAATCGTGGCCTCCTCGGGCAACTCGGCTCGGACACGCTCGAGGGTCTCAACGGGCAGGGATTTCGCCTCGTACGCAAGGGCAAAGAGGGGGCGCAGAAGGCTCGGAGTGTCCGGGGCAGTGTCGAGTGCACGCTCGTAGTGCCGGAGGGCCAGGTCCCGTGACCCGCCGACCCGGGAGTAATAGAACCCCAGGACCATCTCGCGGTCAAAGCCTTCGGGGACGAGCTCGATGACGTCTTCAAGCGTCCGATGGTCCTGGACGATCGCCGCTGCCCCCGCGACCGCGGTCGCGACCTCGGCGTTGGCGATCTCGGGGACGTATCCGTCGTCTGTCCGGACCGCCGCGAGGGCGCCCACGGCGTCGTGGAGACGCGACGCCGCTTGGACGGCCACGACTAGCGCCTCGGATGCGTCGCCTCCGCGGCGACGCGTTTGTTCCGCAGCGAGCGTGGCGTCGGAGCGTGCACGCTCGAGAACTGCTCGCTCGCTGATAGTCCGGGGCTCGGCCCCTACGACAACCTGGCCGTCGGCGGTCTCCGTGCCGAACAGCGCCAACCGAAGGCCAGCCGCTTTGGTCAGAGCGACACTGTTCGCCGGGTTATTCGCAGCTGCGTGATCAAGGACACGAATCGCAGCCTGTAGCTGTCCATCATGAACGAGGGCCCTGGCGAGATACTGCGCTTCGAGGATGTCCGTCGTGTCCGCCGGAACGGTTGCGATGATGGTTGCCCAGTCGTCCGCCCAGTCCGCACGCATGATCTCGGGACCGACGTCGTGGGGATCAAGCTCGGCCGCCATATCGAGTAGCCGCTCCCCGTCGTTCCGTTGGGCATTGATCGCGGCGCGGACGAGGAGACTGGCTGCGTCCGGCGTCGGCCGTGCGGCGAGGGTCTCAGCCAGCCGTTGAAGGACGGGCTGAACGCTCTTCGCGGCCGCGAATTCTGCCGCGGCTAGCCCGACGTAGCGGTACGCAGGGCTATTCGTCGTCGCCTCTGCGAACTCGGCTGCGTCGAACGCGACCGACTCTGGACTGTCGTCCCTGTGCAGGATGTCGGCCAGGGTCCGGGCTGCCTCATCGTCCGTAGTAGCCGCCGAGACCAATGCCTGCGCGACGTGCCACGGGAGCTTGTCGGTCCGGAGACGTTCCTCGTCTGAGTGTTCCGTCCGCGACGCCCGGATCTCCTCACGGAGCTGCCGGAGACGGAAATCCTGAAGTAGCCGGTGCTCCTCGTCGTCAGCAGACGTGACGTACGAAACCATGGCCACGCGTGCAGCCGCTGTCGCGGCGTGCTGGACGTCGGGATCGCCCAGGTCGACCCCGGGGGCCTCGGCGAGCCAGGCTGCGATTCGGGCGGTCAGGTCGGCTTCGGCATCCTCGGGACCCAGGATGAGGCACCAGTGCACATCTTCGTCCTTGACAAATTCGGCAAGCGCCCCTTCGTTCTGGATTCTTGGGACTGCTTTGACCACCGCCTTAGCGATCGCCTTCTCAAAGCCGCGACGCCGCCGCAGATACTCGTGGACGGCGAGGCCGCCCTTGATGAGGCCGATCCCGATGCCAATGGGTTCGGACATAGAAACTCCCCGGCTGTCGATGCGCCTTCTTCACCCCGTCTCCGCCTCTCACGGGAAATCACTAGCGCTCCAAGCGGCTGTGACCTACGCAAATCACCCTAAGGTCGGCCGCAGCGCTCAACTATCGCACGCTCGGACCAGCGGTTCGGGCTGCCTGGCAACATTCGGGAGCAGCTCATTGTCTGGAGTCTCAAACAGTCCGCTTCCGGTGGACCGAGACCGTCACACGGGGGACGTACCGTGGATCTCGTGAACCGCCCTCCCGAGCGGAAGCCGCCGGCGACGTGACTCACCCGCCAAGCAGGCGTCGCTCCGTGGGCGTGCCGCAAGACGCCTACAGCGAGCCGTGAACCGTTTCGGAAGCGACGACGAGGCTGCGACTGACCCGTACGGCCCGAGCGTGGCGGTGGCCGAGGACGTGGTCGTCATGCAGAAATACGTCTTCGACGTCGGACGCACCGTCGACCCACTCGAAGGGGCTGAACGCCTGCTCCGCACGGATCTTGCGACTGTCGCAGTCCACTCACCGACGGGGCTCGTGTATAACGCCGCGAACCGTGCAGAGCTGAAGCAGCACGTCGAGGAGTTCGAGCACCTGCGTGCCCTCGCCGAGCGGCAAGCCCAGAATGAGCGCGGCCTTCTGGGCACCGTGGGCTTTCTGGTACGGCACCCACGGATCCTGTTCGGCGTCGCAAGGTCCCTCATCGGTCGTCGGTCAGACGGTGAGGACGACGGCGAACAACCTGAAGACGACGGCTTCGACATGGCGCAGATCCCGGAGATGGTCCTTCGGGAGGTTCTGCTCCAGGCCATTCATCACGACGTCGACACCAAGGTCCTTCGCCCCGAGTACCGGCGTAGGGACCCGTGGATCCGGATCGCGATGCAGCCCTGCTTCCTCACTCGCCCTGATGGCGAACGCCAGGCTGTGGATGTCGGCCTCGTGCTCCACCGGACCGGAACCGCTGTCCTTACGTTCTACGTCACGCTCGACGGTCCATTTACCGCCGATGAGCTCACCTGGCGGACACTCGCGTTTGTGCCGGCGTACGCATCGACGGAGATGACCTCCGCTCTGGTGGACTACGCCGCCTCGGCCGAGCCCGGAATGGAGCCCCGTCCGGCGTCGGAGCGAACGTTCAGCAGCGGTGTGTGGTGGTCGCGTTGGGACCACCGGGTTCCGGTGTCGCTTTCGGAGGTGTTCGAGAGCTACCTCGTTGCAGTTCAAGCCGCCGTCAATGCCGACGACCCATCGTCCCCGCGCCTGGGGGACGCAAAGTCCTTCACACCGCAGTGGCACGGCTACTCGGTGCTGTCAGTCCGCAAGCCCGATCCCGACCTTCGTGCCGACGGTCCGCTTGCTGCGCAACTTGGCGCTGTGGTGAGCCGGAATCCGGAGTGGCGGGAGGCGAAGCCGGACCACCTTGTGGAGACCGCCCGGCAAGACCTTTCATTCTCGGTGAGGCATTCGTACTGGGTTGACACCCACTGTGCAGCCATCGTCCACAGTCCTCTGAAGTACGAGAGTCTCGTTGCGGCCCACGGGCCGGACATCCCAGGTGAGAAGTGGATCTTCGACGAGCAGTACCTTGCCGCGGCGATTGATCTCGCCCTCGTTGAGTACCACACGATCGTGGCAATCAACTCCGAGGTCGAGAACGTCGCCATGGACCGAAGGCGGATTGGTGACCTGCGCGCGCGGATGCTCCGTGCTCGGACGGACCTCGACGCCGAGTCCAACCTGGCGTACGGCGACCTCCGTGCTATCCAGCGGCACTTTCACCAGATCAGGGGAACCGAGCGGTACTGGGAGGACGCGCGCGAGAAGCTCCGACTGGTCACGGACGAGCTCGACGCAGAAACCGAGGACCGGCGCTTCCGCTCGGAACGGTCCCTCCAGGCAGTCCTCGGTATCACAGCGGTACTGGTCGGGATCCCAAGTATCGCCGCAATCGTGGATCGCGTCGCAGGGGTGAACGACGTCGGTAACGCCGAATACGGCGGGCTCGGGCGGCTTGCCCGCTCGTCTGCCGAACTGGCAGGCGACTCGAGCGGCCCCGTCACGGTCGCCGCCGTCACAATCCTTCTCGTGCTCCTCCTTATCGTGTTCCTAAGAGGCCGGACCCCGCCACGGTTCAGCCAGCCGCTCGCTGATCGCGCCGCCGGACCTCACGCCCGCCGCGAGCCCTATCAGTACTTCGATGGCTACCAGGTCACTGCCGACGTCTCAGAGGACGGCGAGCGCACCATCCGGATCGGCCTGCCACTCGACCCCTATGCAGATCCCAATGGTGACGACGGCGGAGGGGGGACAGCGGACCCTCGCTCCTGAAGCCCGTACGCCGGCCGTAACGTTCTGCCCCCGAGACTCGGCTGAGCCTCGAATCCGGTCGGAGCTGCTTGAGATCAGACGCTCATATCGCCTGATCGCCGGACGGCACTGTCCACACCTTGCAGAACACTCCCACGACCCGAAACGTACAAGCCGACCGTGACCCGCGGGAGCGACCTACGTCGATCGTGCCGGCGGACTGCGTGATCAACGACTGCGGCGTCCTCGCCATCGGACGCTGTGCCACGTGCGGGCGTGCGTGTTCTGCATGTCCCACGAGGGCTCGTACGCAGGGGCCTACCCGGGCGAGATCGTGCGGACCGCCGTCCTCTGCGCCTCCTGCCAGGCCGATCAGCACGTGGCGGCGAATGAGGCGATGAGAGACACGATCGACCGCCCAGCAGCAGGAACGAGCCGAAGCGCACCAGGCGATCAAGGATGCCCTCCGGGACCTCAAGGCCGCCGACTCCCCCGGCCTCCGACCCGTCTTCACGGGCACGAACAAGAAGAGTTCTGGTCTGACCGAAACCACCACGTCCGCACGCCCACCGGCAAGTCCGCCTGGTACGTCGGCGAGCTCACGTGGGTGTACCACCAGTCCGCCCCGGGAGGGGAGAGTGGGGACTGGACGAGTCCCCAAGGAACGCTCGTGTTCCCTGACGGCTCGATGCGGCGAGGTGCGAAGTTCGAGGGCGGCGCCGAGGACAACGGGCAGGGCCGACTGAAGGCGACCCCGGGGGAGCTCCGGCAGATCGCCCGGAACCTCCGCTCGCACCTGGCGTAGCCGCAGCGGTCCATGGGTCCCGGGCCGGTCCCGGGTGTTCTTGGGTTCGGTCGCTCTACCCTGCCCGGATGCAGATCTCAGATCGTCGCCGCCGGTTCATCTCGAGCGTGGCGGCCGCCGTCGTCCTGGTCGGTGTTGCGGGCTGCTCGTCTGACGGTGACGGCGAGGTCAATGCGCGCGACCAGGACCCGGGTTGTCATCGGGCGGCTCTTGCGTCTGCGTCGCAGCAGCAAGGGTTCGAGTGGAACGGGTCTGGCATGGACCGCTATCACCGGGAGTACAAGTCGTGCACGCGCATCGCTGGGTAGCGGTCGGCTAGAGGAGCGCTGGCTGGCGCCACGTGATGATGCCACCGTCCACGCGCTCTTCCCAGCCATCAGCTGCACCGCTCGCACGGCGCCCGGCCGGCAAGCGCCGACACGGAGCACGACATGCCCGACGCATGCATCGCCCCAGTCCCAGCGCACTCGTCACCGAGCTCGCACGTGACCGTGCCGTCCTCGTGTTCTATCTCCGTCGCCGGGCACCACAGGAGCCCATCGCCGCCACCGACGTGCGCGCACCGATCGCACGTGTGACCCATCTCCGTCGCTCCCGCTGGGCACGGCGCGATCGAGTCCTCGTCGTGGAACCGGTAGCGGACGCCCTCGCACAGCGCCGTGCACTCGAACCCGCCGTCGACGTGAATGGCGACCGGGCCCGGGCACGGCTCGTTCGACGGGTCACTCATCATCGAGATCATCTTGATCGTCTCGAGTTCCGTCTGACGGACACCCGGCGACGGAGCCGGTGATTGCCGAATGCCTGCCATGCCTGGGGGGCGTGGTTTCGCCCCCGTCGCCGCACGCCGAGCTGCCTGCTCGGCTTCCTTCGCTGCCTTGCGCCGCTTCGCGTTCTTTCCCACACCTCGACCGTACCTACCAGCCGTGACACGCACGTCGCCGTCGCCCAGCGCGGGTGGGTCAGTGTCAACCACCCGGTCCGGTGCTGATTCCACCCGATCCGGCCATAGCGCCCGCAGGGCCGAACCGGTCAAGGTGGACGAACGGACCCGCTGGGGGCCGTGGGCGGACGTGAAGAACTGTCGGCGGTAGTTGGTCGCCGAGCCGGCAGGGAGCGAGTGGCGAACCCCGCGCCCTTCTCACCGAGAAGGAAGAACACATGCGCAGAATCCTCATCCTTGCGGCTCTTGTCGCGACCCTGTTCGTTGGCGTCGGCGCCGGCACGTCCCAGGCCGCCGAGGAGCACCCGGGCTGCAAGGGCATCGCCAACGCCCAGTCCAACGCCAGCACCAAGGGGAAGGTCGCACTGGCGACCGTCGCCAACAAGTTCGGTTGCGGCACCGCCACGCCCCCGCCCGTCGACCCGTTCACGTGCGGCACCGGCGAGACTGCTCTGGCCACCTGGACCTACAACGGCGTCCTGAGCGACCCCGTCAGCACCGGTTGGACCCTCCTTGACGGCGACGCTGCACTGGCAGGACCTGCCACCGGAGACCACGAGAACGCACGAGGCTTCTACTGGTACGAGCAGTCGTCCGATCTCGTGAAGGCGGTCGTGATCCAGAGCTTCACCGGTGAGGTCGTCAGGATCACCGACTCCGACCCGGCGAACAGCACGAACGGTGGCGACGAACTCCCTACCGGCCATGCGATCAGCCAGAACCATCTGCAGAACCGCACGGGCGTCCAGCTCGTGAAGTTCTGCGGGTGAACACTGCGACAACCTGCCCAGGCAGGTAGCGCGATCCCGGGCCGGCACGCCGCTGGCCCGGGATCGTTCGCGTCCGGGCCCGGGAGACCGTCACACCCCGGCCGTAGCCTCACGGTCATGGACACGCGCGAAGCTGTCGAGCAGGCCCTCCCGCGGCTCGTCGACCTGCCCCCCGACGACCGGACAATGGCATCGCCGAGCTCGCGGAGGCCCTCGACGGAGTCCACGACGTCGCCTCGTTCCAGGCGTTCCAGAGCGACCTGCACTCCTGGCGGCTCACGTCGGAGATCTACACGATCCCCGGAATGGTCGATCGCATCCTCGTCGACAAGGCAGCGCGAGGCAGCTAGATAGGCGTCGTTCGAACCGCTCTCTATCGCTCGCACCGAACACCGGAATCCGGACCGACCGGCGCAACACCTATCGGCGCTTTGCGAGCGGCCCGGTGCGGACGTTCGGGTCGCGATGTCGTGCCAGCAGGGCCGCGACCGCGCCGCAGAGGCGGAACGCTTAGCGGCGCGTCTTTCCGTTGAACTGGGCGATGCGCGCGTGTAGCGCAGGCACCCAGTGGCTCCGATAACGCTCCTGCAACTCAGGCCGCCGCCAGTCGTCGCTGGTGACCCTTCCTCGGCAGTGCTCGAAACCACAGTTGCAGTCCATCGAGAGACCGTCGGCACCGGATTGGGTGCCGTAGTCGACCGTGGCTTCCTCGCCAGCGGTGACGGCGCGCCTGGTCGCCAACTCGTACGGGCCAACGTGCCAGACCGTGGGATCACAGCTGTGGTTGCCGAAGTGGATCGCCGTGCCCGCTGGGATCACCAGGTGTGTGTCTTCGTAGACCGTGATGGTGTCGACGTACGGCGCACCGGGGTCGGCGTCGGCCGTGCAGATCAACTGGTTGAGCTCAATCGAGTTCACCAGGTGCCCGCCGAGCCGGATGACGACGACGTCTTCCGGAACGTCGTCGGAGAAGAAGAGGCCGCTGCCCTCGATCGCCGATTCCCGAATGGTCAGGCGCCGGTCGATCCATACCTCTCCCGCCGGGGGCGGTCTGCTGTCCATGGCGCCAGTCTGGGTCCTGCGCAGCGCCGTAGGGCCGCACCGATCGTGTGCTGCATAATTCGTAGCCGGAGCGCTTTCCCGCCTATCGACGCATCGCGAGCGACGGAGTCCTCAGCTCCTGAGAACCCTGGGCATCTCGAAATCGGTGTTGTCGATGATCACGTCGGCTTGAGCCTGCGGGTCCGCCTCAGCGAGGTACAGGTCGAGTGCGGGCCCGTAGCGATCTCGGTGCAATGTCGCTGCTTCCTCGAGGCCGTCCCGGTCGGCGTCTCGTGCGGCACCCCGTTCGATCGAGAGCATGCCTTCAACCTCGATCCACACCCGGTACTCCCAGGACGCGACGAGTTCGGGGCGCAAGGTGAAGAGCCCATCGACGATCAGGACGCCGTCGGCCGGGATGTGCACAGTGGTGCCGTCGTGACGGACCTGCGTGATCGGGTCGATGCTGCACAGGGCGACGACGCCGTCCCCGTCCGGACCCGCCGGCTCCAGAAGCAGGCGACGGACGGCCTCGTGGTCGTAGGCGTTGCGGTAGTAACCCTCACCGGTGAACCGGTCGTACTCGTGGCGTTCCGCCCACGGTCGCTTGAAGTCGTCGAGCGATGCTCGGAACACGTCCCGGCCATCGTCACTGAGCATTCCCGCGAGTTCGTGCCCGAACGAGGTCTTCCCCGCCGCCGTCGGACCGTCGATCGCGACCCGGACCCGCCCGGTGTCGATGGCGCCGATGTGGTCGGCGATCATCCGGAGCACGGTTGCACGCCGCGGTCCGCCAGCCGGCGGAAGGGGCTGCTGCCATGTCGATGCGGACACAGTCACGCTTCCGGCCACAGGATCACCTTACGACTGGGAGCCGCACCGATCGCTCGCACCTATTTCGATGCTCGGCTCCGCTCGACGAGTCACATATCGGCGCGTCTGAAGGTGCCAGCCGACGTCGATTGCCCATCGACCGCAGCTGGCGGTCGGTGCGGGCGCATGACTTCCGAGTGCCTCGCCGGGCTCACCACGGATCTGAGCGCGGATGGGCGCAGGAGACCTGCTCGCCGTGTGATCCTCGGGGGCGTGGACGACTTGGAGCTTGCCCTTCGACTGGCTGACGTTGCCGACGAGATCACCGAAGCGGCGTTCGCCGCCGAGACGTTCACGACGCGCGTCAAGGATGACGGCACGCCGGTCACCGATGTCGATGTGCTCGTCGAGGAGACGCTGGTCGGGCTGATCGAGGGCCACCGACCAGATGATGCGGTGTTGAGTGAGGAACTCGGCGTCCGTGGTAGTGCGCGGCGCACGTGGATCATCGACGGCATCGACGGTACGGCTGCGTTCGCCCGAGGTGACTCCGGCTGGGGCACGTTGATCGCGCTGCGCGTCGACGAAGAGGTGGTGGTCGGTGTCGCCACCAGTCCCGGTCTCGGTCGTCGGTGGTGGGCTGCCAGCGGAGCCGGCGCATGGACTGCTCCGCTCTCCGCCGTTCCCGGCGCAGCGGCGCCTGAACGGCTCGCCGTGTCTCGAACCGGGGCCGATCCCGCGAAGTGGTCGATCGTCCCGGCTCCAGAAAGACTCGACGGGTGGCGACAACGGGTCGGTCAGATGTCCGGGGTGGCTACGGGATCGGCTCACGATCCACTTCGAGTCGTCGAGGGAAGCCTCGATGGGGTGGTGGTCCTGTACGGCGGCCCGTGGGATCACGCACCATTCGTCGTCCTCGTCGAGGAAGCCGGCGGCAGGTTCAGCGACGTCTGGGGCGGTCGACGACTCGACTCTCGAACTGCGATCTATTCGAACGGCGTCTTGCACGACGATTTCCAAGCTGGGGCGGCGACGTTCGCACCGGATACGCCGGAGGGTCACTACGGCCAGCAGTGACCGCACTCGCTTGCGAGATGGGCACCCACGTCGAAACGTGTGCTCCACGGAGGGACGGCGCCCCCGTGCCACTCATGGCGCACGCAGCGGTTGCGCTGCGCCCCTGCCCTCATCGGAACCTATGACTCGAAGAGAACAGAGATGCTCTCTCGACGTCCGATGCGACGGATCGCCTCTCCGAACAGGCCCGCAATGGAGACGACCTCCACCTTTGGCGACAGCTGCTCGGGTTGCGTCTCGACGCTGTCGGTGATGAAGAGACGCTCGATCGGGCTGGCCGCGAGACGATCGTTGGCCACGCCGGTCAGGAGTCCGTGGCTGACTGCGGCGTACACCGCAGTCGCCCCGCGTTCCACGACCACGCGCGCGGCATCGACCAAGGTCCCTGCCGACACGGTGAAGTCATCGACGATCAGCGCAGTCCGACCCTCGACGGAACCGATCAGCTCGACGACCTCGGCCGACTCGGTGTGGTCGACACGGCGCTTGTCGGCGATCGCAGTCGGCGCCTGCAACCGGTTCGCCCACTCCCTCGCCTTCTTGGCGAAGCCCGCATCAGGGGCGACGACGGTCAGGTCGACGAGCCCCTTGGCGCTGATGGCATCGCAGAGGACCGGCAGTGCGTAGAGGTCATCGACGGGGATGCGGAAGAAGCCTTGGACCTGGGGTGCGTGCAGATCGAGCGTGAGAACCCGGTCTGCACCGGCCGCCTCGATCGCATCGGCACACACCCGGGCGCGAATCGACACCCGAGGCTCGTCCTTCTTGTCGCCCTTGGCGTAGCTGAAGTACGGGATCACCGCAGTGACCGAGGCGGCGCTCGCCCGCTTCAGCGCATCGATCCAGAACAACAGCTCCATGAAGTTGTCGTTCGCCGGAAACGCCGTGCCCTGGACGAGGAACACGTCGCGACCCCGTACGTTCTCCTTGACCCGCACGAAGACGTTGCCATCAGAGAACCGGAGTGTCTCCGACGGCCCGAGCTCGCAGTCGAGGTAGGCGGCGATCGACCGGCCCAGCCTCTGGCTCGCCGACCCTGCGAACAACAAGAAGTCATCCCCCATCGGGCGGAACCTACGCCGCCGGAACGACGAGCTCAGCCGCCTTCAGCCAGCAGGCTGTCGTAGCCGACGAACCTGAAGAGCCGGCGGCCGGGTTCGAAGGCCTTCGGCTGTCCGACGAGGCGGTGCACCCCGACACTGGCAGACGTACCTGGGAGCGCTTCGAACGCGTCCTCCTCGAACCCGGCGTCCGCGAACCAACGTCGAATGCTCGGCGTCAGGTCCGGGTTCCTCCGATGCCGAGTCCAGATCACCACCGCGCCGGTACCGCACAAGGTCGGAAGTGCTGCCACGGTCGACTCGATGTCCCGGTCGCTGGTGTTGCCGAACACGCCGCATGCCAGGACGATCGTTGGTGGCACGATGCCCGCGTCCGCGACCCCCGCGTCACCGTGGATCACCTCGATTCTCGACGCACCGAGCGCGGTTGCTCGACCCGCCGCGATGGCAACGTTGCGGTCATCGAGCTCGACCAGCCGTGCGGTGACGTCCGGCGCCCGGTGGTGCCCTTCCAACACGCCGAAGAGTTCGCGACCCTGGCCAGCGCACATGCTCAGGATCGAGATGGTCCCATCCGCACAGTGGTCGAGCGTCGCAGTGAGGTGCCGTTGCACGACTTCGAGCCGACGTGACAGCGACGACGACGGGTCGTCGTACGGGTCGTGCCACGCCAGCCAGTCGCGCTCCGCCATGGCCGGAGCCTAAGGAGCCGTCCGCTTCGAGGAGAGGAGGAGCTCGTGCACGAACGGGCTGTGGGGGCCGAGCGGGCGATGCACACGCCCGTCCACCAGACGTACGTCCGTCATCCAGCCACCTGCCAGCGGCTCACCGTCCATCACTCCAGCCTCGCACCAGCACTCAGCCGACCCGGGAGACGAATTCCTCGGCGCAGGTGTCCGGATCTCGTCTCCCCGTTCGTCGTGTCTGTGACAATCGATGATCACCATGGGCACGAAGGACGTCACGACATGAAGTACATGCTCCTCCTCGCAAGCAACCCCGCCGACGAACCTGCCCCGGGCGACGAAGGGTTCGATTCCTACATGGGCGAGTGGGCCGCCTACAGCCAGGCCCTCGTCGAGGCCGGTGCCATGGTCTCCGGCGAAGCGCTGCAGGGCAACGACACCGTGAGCACCGTCCAGGTCCGTGACGGCAAGCGCATCGTGACCGATGGACCGTTCATCGAGTCGAAGGAGGTGATCGGCGGCTTCTACGTGATCGACGTCGCCAACCTCGACGAAGCACTCGACTGGGCCGCCAAGATCCCGAACTCCCACTTCGGGACCATCGAGGTCCGACCGGTGATGGAGTTCGACAGCTGACGCATCGGGCGGACCAACCTGCTCGAGGATCCTGATGGGTGTCGCCGACGTCTTCCGCACGGAGTGGCCACGGCTGGTGGCCACGCTCATGCGCGACGTCGGCGACCTCACCATCGCGGAGGACGCCGCACAGGACGCGTTCGTCGAGGCGTCGAGGCGATGGCCCAGGGAGGGGGTCCCCGACCGACCGGGGGCCTGGCTGGTCACGACCGGCCGACGCAAGGCCATCGATCAGATCCGCAGACAGCGGCGATTCGAAGATCGCCTCCCGGCGTTGGCCGGCGACCGCACGACGAGCACCTCCGACGACCCGGGTTCGGCGCACAGCGATCTCACCGGCGAGCAGGTGCTCGACGACCAGCTCGCGCTCCTGATCGGATGCTGCCACCCTGCCCTCGCCCCAGAGGCTCAGGTCGCGTTGACCCTGCGGATCGTCGCCGGGCTCTCGACGCCACAGATCGCACGTGCGTTCCTGGTGTCCGAGGAGGCGATGGCGCGTCGGCTGACCCGTGCCAAGTCGAAGATCCGGGCCGCACGGATCCCCTTCGATCCACCGGGTCTCGACACCCTCGCCGAGCGCGTCGGTGCAGTCTGCGAGGTGATCTCGTCGATCTTCACCGAGGGCCACGCCAGTGCGACGGACACGGCACTCATCCGAGGAGATCTGTGTGAGGAGGCGATCTGGCTGGCAGAGCCCTCAGCAGGCTGGTTCCGGCCGATCCGGAGGTCGCCGGCCTCCATGCCCTCCTCCTGCTGACCGATGCGCGACGATCCAGCCGCCTCGACCGCGACGGCGCCCCGGTCCTGCTGGCCGATCAGGACCGGTCCCTGTGGGATCGACCGATGATCGCTCGCGGTCTCGCCGAGCTGGCGAGAGCCCACTCGTTCCACCGAGGGGGAGCCTTCCAGCTCCAGGCGGCGATCGCCGCCTTGCACGCCACCGCCCCGACCTTCGAGGCCACCGACTGGCCGGCAGTCCTGCGCCTCTACGACGTGCTCCTGGTGCGCGAGCCCAGCGCGCTGGTCGCGCTGAACCGGGCGATCGCCGTCGACCGCGTCCACGGTCCGGCTGCCGCACTCGCCGCACTCGACGCGATCCCGCAGGCCGACGACCTCACCGGCGACGTCGACGACTACGTGTACTTCCACACCGCTCGATCGGACGTCCTGGCCCGGCTCGATCGTCTCGATGACGCAGACGCGGCACTCGACCGTGCGATCGAGTGCAGCACCAATGAAGCGGAACGATCGTTCCTCCGGCGCCGACGGCAGGACCTCACCGCGGCGGTCGTGCGTGGTCATCGCGAGTGACCGGACGACGTGCAGCACTACCGGCACTCCGAGAGCGATCTGACCGACCGCGCCGCCGGGGGTGGGCGGCAGTCGTCTGCTTGACGCGATCTCCGATCCCGGTCAGATTCCCGAGATGGCCGGGGTCTTCACCGTCGACGACCTGTTCGCCGTCGGATCGGCGGTCACGGACAGCTGGGCCGTCGGAGCCGACCGCGACTGGACGGCGAGGGCGGGAACGCTCGATTGGTCGTGCGCAGAGACCGCTTCCCACGCCGTCGATGCGCTCGTTGCTCCGGCGTTCTTCCTGGCGTCTCGTCGCACCGACCGATATCCCGAGGCGGGCTGGTCGCCCAGCCCGAGCTCCTCGCCCGAGGCGTTCATCGAGGGGGCCGAGATCGGCACACGGATCCTGGCGGGTGTCGTCCAGACGACACCGGCGCACGTTCGTGCACTGCTGTTCCGCAACTGCGGGACCATCGGTGCCGCCGCTGACTTCCTGCCACGCGGCGCCCTCGAGCTCGTGCTGCATGCGCACGACGTCTGCGCAGGTCTGGGCGTCGCGTTCGACCCACCGAAGGAAGCGTGCGAGCACCTCCGGGCGCATGTGGCCGACTGGCCGTTCTGGGGCAGCTACTGGCCGACGCTCCGGATGGATGGCGATGCGTGGGATGACCTCCTCATCTCGACGGCTCGCCGGCACACGTGACCGGCGAGGCCGACGGAGCGGGTCGCTACTCCAGTGGCTGCGTGGCGCCCCGTCCCACCACGATCGACCATCCGCCCACCTTGGCCACGCCGGTTGTCTACCCCAGACCGCAGCCGGCCGTCTGGTGTGCACCCACGCCTAGGGTCCGGCCATGGACGCACCATGGCAGGGGGATGCGGTGTCGCTCGTCGATGCCTTCCGGCGCGGCGAGCGCTCGCCGCTCGAGGAGCTCGACGCGACGTTCGCAGCGATCGAGGGCTCGCAGCTGAACGCGTTCAGCCACCTCGACCCCGAGCGGGCCCGGCTCGCCGCCGAGACGGCCGACCTCGACGCACCCCTCGGCGGCGTCCCGGTCGGGGTGAAGGAGCTCGACGACGTCGAGGGCTGGCCGGCCACGGAAGCCTCCGTCGCGCTGGTCGACCGAGTGGCGGGTCACACGAGCACCAAGGTGCAGCGGATCCTCGGCGCCGGTGGCGTCCTGGTCGGGCTCACCACGGCGAGCGAGTTCGGCGGCGTCAACCAGACCCGCACCAAGCTCAACGGCGCCACCCGGAACCCGTGGGACCTCGAGCGCACGCCCGGCGGGTCGTCGGGCGGTTCGGCCGCGGCGGTCGCCGGGGGGCTGCTCACGGTCGCAACGGCCGGCGACGGCGGCGGATCGATCCGCATCCCCGCCGCCTTCTGCGGCCTCGTCGGCCTGAAGGCGACGTGGGGTCGCATCCCCGCGCGGTCCGAAGGTGGGGCCGGGCAACCTCACGGCGGTGTCGGGATGCGTCAGCCGGTCGGTGCGCGACACCGCACGCTGGTTCGACGTGACGAACGGCTTCGACCCCCGAGATCCGCTGAGCCTGCCCCGGGTCGAGGGCTGGGAGCGCGACCTCGGCTCGTTCCTGCCCGACCTGGCCGGGAAGCGGGCGGCGATCGTCGTCGACATCGGCCAGGCCGTCGTCGCCCCGGAGGTGGTGGAGCTGGTCACCGAGGCGGCCGAGGCGCTCATCCGGCTCGTCGGGCTGCGCAGGGTCGACGTCGCCATCCGCCTGCCCCGCACCGGTGCGGCGTGGGGCGTCACGGGCAGCGTCGGGATCCTGAAGGACCTCGGCGACCGCTGGCCCGGGTGTGCCGACGACCTGACACCGGCGATGCGCCGTGCCGCCGAGGCGGCCAGCGAGCACTACGACGCGGCTGCGGCGATCCAAGCGGAGCGCCGCCGGATCGAGCTCAACGAGGCGATGGCCGACCTGTTCGAGCAGACCGACCTCGTCCTCGCCGCCACCAACCCGGATGTGGCGTTCGGTGCAGACACGCGGGCTCCCACCACCTTCGGCGGCCTCGAAGCCAAGCCGATCAACCACGGGGCGCTCACCATCCCGTCCAACATCTACGGCAACTCGGCCATCTCGATCCCGGTCGGTCATGCCGCCGACGGGTTGCCCGTCGGCCTCCAGGTCCTGGCACCGCACTTCCAGGAGCAGGTGCTGCTCGACCTGGCCCTCGCCATGGAGCGGGAGCGCCCGTGGCCGCTCGTGGCACCCGGCGCACCGGTCTGATCGGTTCGGGGTCCGTCTGCACAGTCAGGAGAGCAGGGACATGAGGTCGAGCCGGTAGATGCAGACGAACGACACGGCCACGACGGCCGTGACGCCGCACGCTGCTCCGACGAGCCGAGCTCGACGGAGCCGCCGCACCGAGACGGCGGCGAGGAATCCGGCGCCCACCGCGATCTGCGCCCACCAGTAGGGCGGGGAGGTGGTGTCAGCCACCACCGTCAGGCCGTAGATGCCCTCACCGACGAGCACACCGGCGATCGAACCGACGCCGACGACGGCGGCACCGGTCGAGCCCCTCGCGATGGCGTGAGCGGCCAGTCCGATCGCCGGTCCGGCAACCACGGCGGCGATGCCCCAGAACACGAGCAGCGACCGGGAGGAGGGGTCGCCCCGGTGTGCCGCGGCGAGCACGTACCCGGCGAGGAGGGCGAGGAGCGCAATCGTCCCGGATGAGGCAGCCACCCCGGGCCGTGGCGCTCGCAGGGCGAGGACGAAGGCGACCACCGACCACGAGCCGCTCGAGTTGGCCAACGACCCGAGCGCGTCGGGCAGCCAGAACTGCCCCCACGCCGTCGCGGCTCCGGCGATCGACGCGACCAGAGCGGTCGTCGCCAGGACCTTCGTCGCTGAGGGGGCGACGGGTCCAGGCCGATCAGGCTCGGTCACGGCGCCGGTTGCGGCGTCGGACCCTCGATGACGCACCGTCGGATGAGACGCCGGTGGGGGAAGTGATCGACCAGCGCCCGGTGGCAGGTCGTGGTCTCGTCCCAGATGGCGAGGTCTCCCTCGGACCACCGCCACCGCACCTGGTGGTGGGGATCGTCGAGCGCCTCGCCGAGGCGGCGCGCGAGGTCAGCGCCGGCGAGGGGGTCGATGCCGACGAGGCGCCGGAGGTACATCGGCGACAGGAACAGCCCGAGCTCACCCGTGTCGACGTGGGTCCGGACGAGGGGATGGTGGACGGGTGGATGGGTGCGTCGCAGCCCGTCTGCCACAGCTGTGCCGTGGTGGCGCTCGACGGTGGCGAGCAGCGTGGCGTCGCACGCGTGCTCGGCGAGGAGGGCACGGCTCTGCTCCTGGATCGGGGTCGGCAGCGACTCGTACGCCGCCACCTGGTTCGACCAGAGGGTGTCGCCGCCGACGGGCGGGATGACCAGGCCGTGCAGGAACCCCATGGACGGCGGCTGCGGCGTCCAGCTGAGGTCGGTGTGCCAGTCGAAGCCCGCCGGCGGACGATCGGCTGTGTCCTCGATGACCGTCGTCGTGGCGGGGCGGCCGAGGAGCTCGTCGAGCGGGGAGCGGCCGAGGGTGCCGAACCGGCCGGCGAAGGAGCCCAGCGCTGCGGCGTCGAGGTGCTGGCCAGGGAGGAAGACGACCCGATGGCGCACGACGGCCGCACGGATGGAGGCGACGTCGGCGTCGGTCGCGTCCCGGACGTCGATGCCGTCGATCGTGGCGCCGATCGAGGCGGTCAGCGGCAGTGCTCGGAGGCTGGTGGGGGTGGGCATGCCGCCATCCTCGGTGCTCGCGATCCCGCCCGGATCGGCCCGATGGCCGGCGTTCCTCGGCCGAACGGCCGAGCGCGAGGAGCCGGTCGGCCGAGGCGCGATCCGACGCCTGCCCACTACCGTCCTCGTCGTGGCGATGACCCCGTTCCGCCACGGTCTCCAGGCGACCGGATCCCTCCCGGCTGCGGTCGCGGCCGGGGTGCTGGCGATCCTCTTGGCGCTCGACGTGGTCGTCGGGGTTGCGTACCTGGACCTCGACGTCCCGCCGCTGCTGGCCGGCGCAGGCATCGCCCTGATCGTCGGCGCAGCGGGACGTCACCAGCTCGCGGCGACCTTGGCTGCGGCGTCGCTCAGCCTCGCCGTCACCGTCGGCACCAGTCAGGTCCAGCCGATGGCAGTGCCCTTCGGCGGTGGACGAGGCCTGCCGATCGCCACAGACCAGGCGTTCCCGAGCATGGCCGAGGTGGCCGGCCTGGCCCTGCTCCTCGCCCTGGCGCTGCGGTCGTTGCGCGGCGCGGCCCTGTTCGGTGCGGGCGCCGCCACCGCAGCCGCGCTCGTCGGTGTGGCGGGTCGCGGTGGGGACAGCGGCTACCGGCCGTTGGTCATGATCGCCATCGCCGTCACCGCCAGCGTCGCGGCGGGCACCGGCGTCTACCTGCGCTGGGTCGACCACGACCGACAGCGAGATGTCGACGACGCCCGGCAGAGCGAACGCCTGGCGATCGCACGTGAGCTCCACGACGTGGTCGCCCACTACGTGACCGGCATCGTCGTGCAGGCGCAGGCGGCCCAGGAGGTCTGGGACGAGTCGCCTCAGGCGGCGCGCTCGGCGATGGCGCAGATCGAGGTCGCCGGCTCCGACGCCCTGCGGTCCATGCGCCACCTGGTGGGGGAGCTCAGGAACGACGACGCCCCGTCGTTGACGCCGACCGGTCACGTCGACGAGATCAACCGGCTGGCGGAACGGAGCACCGAGCTGGGACTGCCGGTGCGCCTCGATCTCGAAGGGCTTCCGGACGACCTCCCCCCCCGACATCGCTGCGTCGGTCAACCGCATCGTCACCGAGGCCATCACCAACGCCCAACGGCACGCCACGGACGCGACGTCGGTCGAGGTCACCGTGGCGGCGCACGGGGGCGCGCTGCAGATCCGGGTGCGGGACGACGGTCGCGGCACGCCCGGCGGGGCCGGTCCGAGCGCCGGCTACGGCGTGATCGGGATGTCAGAGCGGGCTGCTGCGCTCGGTGGGTCGCTCCGGGCGGGGCCTGCCCCGGAACGGGGATGGCTCGTCGAGGCCACGCTTCCGGTGCGGACGTGACCTCCGGTACCGCGCGGCGGCTGCGGGTGCTCCTCGCCGACGACCAGGAGATGGTGCGGTCGGGCTTCCGACTGATCCTCGAGGCCAACGGCATGGAGGTCGTCGGGGAGGCGGGCGACGGACGGACCGCCCTCGCCCTGGCACGTCACCTGCGGCCGGACGTCTGCCTGCTGGACATCCGCATGCCGGAGCCCGACGGGCTCGAGGTCACGCGCCTGCTCGCCGGACCCGGGGTCGCAGATCCCCTCGCCGTCGTCGTCGTGACGACCTTCGACCTCGACGAGTACGTGCGGGCCGCCATCAGCAACGGCGCCAGCGGCTTCATCCTCAAGGACGCCGGGGCTGCGCTCCTCGTCGAAGCGGTGCGGGCCGCCGCCGTCGGCGATGCGCTCGTGTCCCCGTCGGTGACGGTGCGCTTCCTCGAGCACTTCCGCGGCGTGAGCAGCGAGCCACGCCAACCGGCCGTCCCGCTCACCCCGCGGGAAGAGGACGTCCTGGTCGCCGCCGCTCGCGGACGGACGAACAGCGAGATCGGAGCCGAGCTGCACATGTCCCTCGGGACCGTGAAGACCCATCTCGGCAACCTGCAGTCCAAGCTGGCCGCTCGCAACCGGGTGGAGCTGGCGGCGTGGGCGTGGGAGACCGGCCGGGTCCGCTGACGAGTCGATGACGGACATCCGACGCGGGCGGCACCGCACCGGTCAGGTCGCACCGGTCCCGGCCGGGAGCAGCTGCGCCACGAGGGTGTCCGAGAGCCAACGCCGGTAACGGTCGGGCTTCCAGCCACGCTCCACCACGAGGAGGTGGTGGACCTCCGGCGATGCGACGGCGTGGACGACGTCGGCAGCGGTGCCCTTGGTGACGTCGGTCCTCAGCGACGTGGCGAGCGAGCGCACGAGAGCGAGCTGTCCCTCACGTCGCTGACGGGCCAGATCGTCGAGCAGCTCCGCCGCCTGGGGGTCGGCCCCCGACGCGCTCACCAGGATCCGGTAGATCGGGCCGACCCTGTTGTTGATCGCCGTCACCAGCCCGGCGAAGCCATCGATCCGACCGGATGGGTCCGGGTGCCCGAAGACGTCGGCGATCGATGCTCGGCGGGGGAGGGGCACTGCTTCGTCGTCCCCGGCGATGGACACGTCGAGCAGCGACTTCAGGATCCCGAGCTTCGAGGCGAACAGGCGGTACACGGTCGGTTCCGGCACGCCGGCCTCGTCGCTGATGGCCTCGACCGTCGTGGCGGCGTAGCCGCGGGACAGGAACAGCGTGCGTGCTGCCTCGATGACCGCCGCTCGCGCCAGGCGGGTGCGGGCCTGCTCCGGTGGCGGCATGAATCAAGGGTAGCGCTCTCGGTTCGATAGCGGTACTTTCATTTCATGACCAAGAGGATGACTTGCCGCCAGCTCGGCGGACCGTGCGATGTCGAGCATCGGGGCGAAGACCACAACGAAGTGATCCAGGCCCAGGACCGCCACCTCCGAGACGCAGTGGCGGCCGGGTCGGACGACCACGAGCCGGCGCTCGCGGAGATGAAGTCCCGGTGGCGGCGTCCCGTGTCCGGTCTGAAGTGGTACCGGCAGGTCCAGCGCGACTTCGCCTCGATGCCGGAGGAGACCTGACGTGGCGGACTGGCGACACCAGACCCTGCAGCGGATGCGGGAGCTGATCCGCGACGCCCACCCCGGCATCGTCGAGGAGGTGAAGTGGGTGAAGCCGTCCAACCCCGACGGTGTTCCCACGTGGACGTACGAGGGCATCGTCTGCACCGGCGAGATCTACAACGCCAAGGTGAAGCTCACCATCGCCCGCGGTGCCGCCATCGAAGATCCGGACGGGATCTTCAACGCCAGCCTCGATGCCGGCACCCGCCGGGCGATCGACCTCCACGAGGGCGACCACATCGACGAAGGGGCCTTCCAGGCACTCGTCCGACGTGCGGCTGAGCTGAACGAGGGTCAGAGAGCCTGACGAGGCCGGATCGACCGAGATCCGGCCCGTCGAGACCTCCCGAGGAGCGACACCGCCGGAACTCGCTGTCGCAGTCGGACTGCCGCTGCAAGGGTCGGCACCGATGGGACCCGATCCGGGAGTGGAGGCCGGGAGGCTGATCGTCGTGACGGGGCTCCCGGGGAGCGGCAAGACGACGCTCGCCCGTGACCTGGCGGAGCGGACGGGTGCGGTGCGGATGTGCCCTGATGACTGGATGACGGCGTCGGGTGTCGACCTCTGGGATGCCGAGCTCCGTTCCCGCATCGAGGGCTTCCAGCTCGAGGTGGCGCTCGTGCTGCTCGCCAGGGGTCAGGCGGTCATCATCGAGTGGGGCGTGTGGACGAAGGCGGAGCGCGACGACCTCCGGGACGCCGCACGTGCGGCGGGTGCGTCGGTCGAGCTGCGCTACGTCACCGCACCGATCGACGAGCTGTGGAGGCGCATCGTCGAACGCGATCGGGAGGGCAGGTGGGGTTCCCGCTCGATCACCCGCTCGGAGCTGGAGGAGTGGTGGACCGCCTACGAGCCTCCCGACGACGCCGAGCTCACCACGTACGACCCACCGCACCGCAGCGATCGGCGGCGATGATGCAGCCCATGCAGGAGCTCGAGGTCGTCGTCGCGCACTCCGAACGAGCGACGTTGCGGGTCGGGGACGTCTTCTTGAAGGTGGACACGGACCAGGCCCGCATCGACCGGGAGGTCGAGGTGATGGCCAGGGCACCGATCCCGACGCCGGAGGTGCTGTGGCGCACGCCGCCGGTGCTCGCCCTCGGTGCCGTTCGTGGCGCTGCGCTCGGACTGCTCGGAGAACCTTCTCCGGCGCCGGCTTCGGCGTGGGTCGCCGCGGGTGCGGCCGTCCGCGTCCTGCACGACGCTGACCTGCCGCCCTGGCCGAGCAGCCAGAGCCAGCAGCAACCCGTGCGCAGCGATGGGGAGCTGGGCTTCCCGCCGTTGCTCGACGCCGAGTGCGAGTGGCTCGTCTCGAACGGCGTCGTGTCCGCCGAGGTCGTCAGGCGCAACCGGATGATCGCCGAGGCGGCCTTGCGGCCGTGGGAGCCGGTGTTCATCCACGGTGACCTCCAGATCGTCCACGTCTTCGTCGAGGGGGACGAGGTGAGCGGCGTCGTCGACTGGTCCGAGGGCGGCCGAGGCGATGCGATGTACGACCTCGCCACGCTGACGCTCGCCCACGAGGAGCACCTCGACGACGTCCTCTCGGGCTACGGCGGTGAGGTCGACCTGGACGCGATCCGTGCCTACTGGGCGTTGCGCAGCCTGATGTCGACCCGCTGGCTGGCCGAGCACGGCTATGGCGCGCCGGCGACCTTCCCGGAGGTCGCCGTGCTCAACGCCCTGGCGGGTCAGGGCTGACCGCCGACTCGGCCGTCCGGCGGCGGTCGTGGGTCCTCAGCCCGGCTGCAGCCAGAACGCGAAGGTCGAGTCGGCCGTCGACGCAGGTGCACCGTGCTCGTCCAGAACCGCCGCCGTCCGGAGACCGGCTTCGGCAGCGAGGGCACGGAACCCCTCCTGCGTGTGCCAGTGGACGGTCCACGGCCGGTCCTCGACGACGTGACCGTCAGCGGTGATCCGCTCGTACCGCATCACCGTCTCCTGGATGCGACGCTCGTCATCACGCCGTTCGGAGATCGGGGAGACCCGGATCACGGCGCCGCTCGGTTCCGTCGCCTCGACCGCCTGTCCGAGACGCTCGGGCTCCGTGGCGGTCGGGATGAACAGCGGGACGAGCGCGGCACCGTCGGTGGTCAGGTGGATCCGGATCCGGCGGAGGGCTTCGAGGGCATCGTCGTCGGTGGGCAACAGGTTGAAGGTGGCGCCGGCCAGGTAGACGGACCGGAAGCGGCGCGGCAGGTCGAGGTCCTGCATGCGCTGCAGGTGGACGACGACGTCGACGTCGCGGGCCGCTGCGGCCGCTCGACATCGCTCGAGCATCGTCGGCGACGAGTCCACACCCTCGACGTCGAGCCCCCGGCTGCGCAGGTCGATGATCGGGTCGCCGTCTCCGCACCCGAGCTCCAGCGCCGGCTCGCCGACCGCACCGATGAACCCGGCGTAGATGTCGGGGTCCGGCGTGGCCGACCGGAGCGGTGCGTAGAGCTCGGCCACGATGCCTGTGTAGAACTGGGAAGGGTCGATGGACGCAGTGTCGTCCGCGCGACGGTCAGGGACGGACGGGTTTCCCCAGCGCGGGGCTCGCGCCGACCATCAGCGCACGCCGGCGATTGCGATCCGGTATCCGCCGTCGAACTCGCGCTGGTCGCGCAGATGGCCGTGCCGATCGTCCCAGCGGCCCGACTCGAGGTCGGCACGGAGGCGAGCCGAACCCTGCGATCGAGCGCCCTCGGGGAGCAGCGCGAGCCAGCTCATACCGGCCTGCACCTCCGGATCGAGGTAGGCCTCGGGACGACCCCAGAACGCCACGCCGAAGCCGTCGGTGCAGTCGTGGGGCACCAGCACCGGCCGGACCTCGCGCAGATCGAGGTGCGAGGAGAGGAGGCGTTCGCCGGGCGGGTCCTGCTCGGTCGGCAGCGACAGGGCCTCCGGGAAGTAGTCGAGCGCCCAGAAGTCGTGGGTCCGCAGCGGCTCGAAGAAGAAGACGACCTGGCGGTCGGCGACACGCGCCATCTCCCGGAGCCCCGCGGCAGGATCTGACCAGTGGTGCACCGTCAGCACCGCCATGGCGACGTCGAACGAGCGGTCGGGGAAGGGGAGCGCCTCGGCGATCCCCTGGACGGCCGGCGCCGGACGCCCGATCCGCTGGGCCAGCATCCGGTCCGACGGCTCGACCGCCAGCACCGGTCTTCCGGTCGGTTCGTAGTTCCCCGAACCGGCGCCGACGTTGAGGACCGACCCATCGCCGAGCACCGAGTGGATCTGCGCGGCGATGCGAGCGTCCTCCTGCCGGGTCCTCGCGTACGACCGACCGATCACGTCGTAGCGATCTCCTGCGGCGGGCACCTCGTCACGGTCGCAGAACGGCGCCCGTCCCGCCAGGGAGATCGTCCTCGACGGCCGCAGGTGCGGCAGAGCTCAGAGGCGCTCCTGCGCCTCGATCTCTGCGAGCGCGGCCTCCCGCAACGCCGTCCTGTCGACGCCCATCCGACGGAGCGCGCGGGCAGTGGGCCCTCGTTCGAGGTCGGCGGCAGCTGCCAGCACGTGCGCGCCGACGAACGTGCGCCGCGCCCTCCGGGACTCCGCGCCCGCCGCCTGGAACAGCTCCTGCGCGGACGGCTCACTGCGGTAGACGCCGGACGGGTCACCCGGAGGGGGGAGCGCGGCGCCGATGCGCTCTCCGTCGGCATGGACTCCGACCCGGCCGAGGTCCTCGGCCTCCTGTGCGGCCAGCGCCGCATCGAAGTCCTCGGCGTCCAGGCCGAGTCGCTCCAGCGCCCGGCCGGCGGTGCCATCGGGGAGCCGGAGTGCAGCGGCCACGAGGTGCTCCGCCCCCGGTCGTTCGCCGCCGCGCTGACGCGCGATCGCCTCGGCGTCCCCGAGCAGTCGAGAGATCGACCTCACGGACGCAGCGCGCACCCTGAGCTGTCGGAACATCATCAGTCCTCTCCGTTCGATGTCGGTCGCGCCACCCGATGGGCGAACCGCTTGTGGGCGGCCTGTCGTGTCACCCCGAGGGCCCGTGCGACGTCGGTCCACGACCATCCGTGCGCCACGGCCACGTTCACGGCTGCCAGCTCCAGCCGGTCGGCGAGGCGCCGCAGGGCGACCACCGACGCGAAGGCAGCCTCGGGATCGGAGGGATCCGGGACGTCGACCGTGTCCGAGGCCCCATCCACGTCCGCCAACCTACGTTGACGACCGCACCGATGTCAACCTCGGTTGGCAGGGGGAGCCGGTCGCCGGGCGGGTGTGGCGCATCGTCCTCGTAGCCTGGGCGCATGGCCGACCTGATCCGACAGACCTTCCGGCTGGGTGCCCCGCCGTGGCCCACCGTCGACCCGTTCCTGTTCTGCGTCCACCACGTCGACGCGTACCCCGCCGGCAACCTCCACCTCGGTCCCGACGCCGACCTGCGCGGTCGCTCGATCGGGCAGGACTTCGCCGCGGTCGACGGCTGGAACATGTACCACGGGTCCGTGGTGCCGGGGTTCCCGTCGCACCCGCACCGAGGCTTCGAGACGATCACCTACGTGCGGGAGGGCCTCGTCGACCACGCCGACTCCCTCGGCGCCGCCGCCCGCTACGGCAAGGGCGACGTGCAGTGGATGACCGCCGGGAAGGGCATCCAGCACGCCGAGATGTTCCCGCTGCTCGACCAGGACGGCCCGAACCCCATGGAGCTGTTCCAGATCTGGCTGAACCTCCCGGCCGAGGACAAGATGGTCGAGCCCAGCTACAAGATGCTCTGGGACGACGAGATCCCCCGGGTGCCGGTCGACGGCGAGGGCGAGATCACCGTCATCGCCGGCGCTCTTCCCGGACCGTCGGGACTCGTCGTGCCGCCGACCCCGGCGCCCGATTCGTGGGCCGCTCGCAGCGACACCGACGTGGCCCTCTGGCACGTCCGCCTCGGTGCGGGTGCCAGCGCGGTCCTCCCGCCGACGTCGTACGACGACACCGTGCGGGTCCTCTACGTCTTCGACGGCGACGGCGTCTCCGTGGGTGGACAGGACCACGAGGTGCTCACCGGCATCGTCCTGGACGGCAGCCAGGAAGCGCGGCTGACCGGGCTCGGCCACGGCAGCGACGTGCTCGTCATGCAGGGTCGACCCATCGGTGAGCCGGTCGCCCAGTACGGCCCCTTCGTCATGAACACCAAGGCCGAGATCCAGCAGGCCTTCGACGACTACCAGCGCGACCAGTTCGGCGGCTGGCCGTGGGACCGCAGCGATCCGGTCCACGGACGGGACCCGCAGCGATTCGCCCGCCACGCCGACGGACGCGAGGAGCTGGCCTCGTAGGCCGTGGCTCAGGCCGCGGCGTCGAACTCCTGGAGCACCCGGTCGGCCTCGATGTGGGCGCTGATGCGCTCCTCGAGCATCGTCCGCTGCTGGTCGGCCTGGAGCGCCGGCTGGTCGACGACCGCCCAGCGCACGAGGTCGTTCCAGAACCGGTCGATGATCTCCGCGCCGCTGATCGTGCCACCGTCCTCGGTCCGGAAGGTGCACGACCGGATCTCGCCCAGGTAGAGCCGCAGCGAGGTGACGTGGATCTCCTCGTCGGTGCGGATGCGTCCGATGATCTCGGCCGCCTCGGCGGCCTGCTCGGTGCGGTCGCCCCAGAGGTCGGGGGTGCGCAGCACGGCCTGGGTCTCGGAGAACCCGAGCTCGGCGCGGAACTCGATGAGCAGGAGGTTGGCGAGGAACGAGACGAGACCCTCGATGTCGGCCCGGAGCTCGGGGATGCGACGCTCGGTGTCGGGCCGGGCGATGTTCTCGGGCGGCTCCACGTCGGGGTAGGCGCCGACGCCGAACGCCAGGTCGCGGGCCACGAACCACATCTCGTCGTGGCCGCCGATGCCCTGCTCGGGCTCGCCGCCCTCGTCGAGCCCGTGGGCGACGAGGAGGCCATCGTTCAGGTGGCCGATGGCCATCTCCGAGATGTCCTCCACGATCACGTCCTGCAGGTCCGGGAACGTGATGTCGGCCAGCAGGCGACCCTTGGCCTCGATCTTGCCGATGATCGTGAGGTTGTTCCAGAACGTCTCGCCCAAGCCGTTGCGCAGCAGCACCCGCTGCTGGTCGATGCTGGGCAGCCGCACCCCGTCGAGCAGCGACGCATCGGCGTCGAAGATCTCGCCACCGCGATCGCGCAAGGCCTTGGTCCAGGCGTCGATGGCCGGACCGCGGACCTTGGTCCGGGGCGGCTGGTAGGTGCCGTCGGCCAGGAACCCACCGTGCATGCGCCGGCCGTCGACGACCTGCGGCTCGGCGTAGTCGTGATCTTCCATGAGCTGGTCACGGGTGTAGCGGAGCGTGGACATGCGGGGACCCCCTGCGTGGAACTTGACCCGAAGGTCAAGGTAGCCGGTGTCCGGCGTGGGGGGAACCCGTCGCCGGGGCTGCCAGGCTGATCGGATGCTCGACTGGGTCCCCCGCTGGTTGCGCGTGGCCTTCGGCGTGCTCGTGATGGGCGTGGTCGTGTGGTTCCTGGTGATCCCGCAGTTCGGCCAGGCCGAGCAGGCCCTCGACGCGATCACCGGCGTGAACGCCGGCTGGGTCCTGCTGGGTGGGCTCCTCGTCGCCGCCTCCATGGCCGCGCAGGCCGAGCTGGTCCGGGCGATCCTGCCGTCGCCGGAGCGTCCCCGCTTCGGCGACGTGGCTCGCATGGAGCTGGCGACGACAGCCGTGAGCCACACCGTCCCCGGGGGGACGGCGGCCGGCACCGCGCTCGGGTACCGCCTCCTCACCCAGACCGGCGTGAGCGGATCGTCCGCCGGGTTCGCCCTCGGAGTCCGGGGCATCGGTTCGGCGCTCGTGCTCAACGTCATCCTCTGGGCCGCCCTCGTGATCTCGATCCCGACCCGTGGCTTCGACCCTCGCTACACCACGGCCGCAGTGCTGGGCTCGCTGCTCCTCACGGCCATCGGCGCCGTGGTCGTCGGGCTGCTGCGGGCACCGACGGCCACGACGCGGATCGTCTCGAGCATCTTGCGCCCCGTCCCCTTCGTCGACGGCAAGGGCGTGCCCGGCCTCATCGGCCGCCTCTCCCAGCAGCTCGGCAACCTGGTCGCCGACCGCCGCCTCGCGATCCGTGCCGTCGCCTGGGCGGCGGCGTACTGGCTCGGACAGGCCGCGTCGCTCTGGACCCTGCTGCTGGCCTTCGGCTGGACGGGCGATCCCGTCTCGCTGGTGGTCGCCTTCGGGCTCGTGAACGTGCTCGCCGCGCTCCCGGTGACGCCGCGCGGGTTGGGCGTGCTCGAGGCGGTGCTCATCCCGATGCTGGTCGGCTTCGGCGCCACCGCCTACGTCGCGACGCTCGGCGTGATCTCGTGGCGGCTCCTGTCGTTCTGGGCGCCGATCCCGCTCGGCACGCTCGCCTACGTCTCGCTGCGCATCCGGCAGCCGGGCGCCGTGGGAGAGCGGCGCAGCTCCGCCGACGAGCTGGGCGAGGTCGGCCGAGAGCACCGCGAGGCCTGGGCCGACTGGGCGGACCGCCACGCGGTCCGCCGCCGCCAGTAGCCCACCCTCGCCGCCACGTCGGCGCCGGGCGCCGCTGCTGGCATCCTGGGCGGCTGCCCATGGGACCGGTCACCCAGTCGCCCGCCGAGCTCCGCCGCCGCCTGGACGAGGCGACGATCGCCGACGCGCACCGGTTGGGCCGCCGCCTCCGCAACCTCCAGCGCAAGAAGGGCGAGGGGCGCGCCGGGGCGGTGGAGTCGATCGCCGTCGAGCTCGAGCGCTCCATCGCCACGGTCGAGGCGAAGCGGGCCTCGGCGGTCGCGCCGACCTACCCGGACGAGCTGCCGATCACAGCCCGGCACGACGAGCTCCTGGAGGTGCTCCGCGGCAACCAGGTCGTGATCGTCGCCGGCGAGACCGGGTCGGGGAAGAGCACGCAGCTGACCAAGCTCTGCCTCGAGCTCGGGCGGGGCGTGCGCGGCCTCGTCGGGCACACCCAGCCGCGCCGCATCGCCGCCCGGTCGGTGGCGGAGCGCGTCGCCGAGGAGCTCGGGGTCGAGGTGGGCGGACAGGTCGGCTACGCCGTGCGGTTCACCGACCAGGTCGGTCCCGACACCCGGCTCAAGGTCAT
>SXGQ01054454.1_pt1 | contig 31517 bp, 22 predicted proteins | sample 3178371 | NCBI WGS metagenome assembly SXGQ01 (sample SAMN11356859, study PRJNA531348) | freshwater metagenome | isolation source: freshwater sample F1-20 | place: China: Fuxian Lake, Yuxi | collected 2017-12-25
CAGACCGAGGCGCTGGCGTTCGGCAAGACCGCCGACGAGCCGGCCCGCAGCTTCGACGGCAACCGGCCGACGACCACGATCCTGCTCAACCAGCTCGAGCCGCGGACCCTCGGGGCGCTCATCGCCTACTACGAGCACAAGGTGTTCGTGCAGGGCGCGATCTGGGAGATCGACAGCTTCGACCAGTGGGGCGTCGAGCTCGGCAAGGTGCTCGCGCAGCGGATCATTCCCGAGCTCGAAGGCCAGGAGGCACCCGTGCAGGACCACGACGCGTCGACCAACGCGCTCATCGCGCGCTACCGCGCCGCCCGCGGGCGGGCCGTCTGATGGCCGCGCGCGGTGGGTTGGACCTCGGCGGCACGAAGATCCAGGCGATCATCCTGGACGACACGAACACGGTCGTCGGCCAGGCGCGCACGCCGACGCCGCGGACGGGCGGGCCGCCCGCGATCATCACGGAGCTGGCCGCGGTCCTGCGGACGGCGTGCGAGGACGCGGAGGTCGACGTCGCCGATCTCGACGGCGTGGGCATCGGCGCGCCGGGCGCCGTCGACGCAGCAGCGGGCACGCTGTCGCGCAGCGGCAACCTCGACGGCTGGCGCGACGCGACCGTCGCGGTGTGCGACCTCCTCGCCGCCGAGCTTGGCGGGAGCGTGGATGTCTTCCTGGGCAACGACGTCAGCGTCGCCGTCCAGGCGGAGGTCGCCCTCGGAGCCGCGCGGGGTGTCCCGTCGGCGCTCGGCGTCTTCTGGGGGACCGGGGTCGGCGGCGCGGTGATCTTCGACGGCGAGGAGTGGGCCGGGCGCGGCGCGGCAGGCGAGATCGGCCACATGGTCGTGAAGATCGGCGGGCGCCAGTGCCCGTGCGGGCGGCGTGGCTGCATGGAGGCCTACGCGGGCCGCGGCGCGATGCAGAAGCGCGCGCACCACCTGCACCACGACCGCCACCGCAAGACCATCCTCTTCCACCTCATGCACGAGAAGGGCAAGCCGGTCCTGACCTCGAGCGTGTGGGCCAAGGCGCTGGAGAAGAGCGACGGGCTGGCCCACGAGCTGATCGACGAGGCGGTCGAGGCCATCGCGACGGCCACGGCCAGTGCCGTGAATCTGCTCGATCTCGAGCGGGTCGTGCTCGGCGGCGGACTCGGGCTGCGGCTCGGGGAGGAGTACCGCCAGCGGATCGAGGACGCGATGCTGCCGCACCTCTTCAAGGACGCCGACCCGCCACCGCTGGTGCTCGCCGAGCTCGGCGACCTGGGTGGCGCGATCGGCGCGGCGCGGCTGGGCCTCTAGGCGAGACCCAGCCGCCACCGCGGGGCTATCCCACCTTCACCGTGAGCGGGGCGCTGCCGTCGCCGGCCGACGCCTCGTTGCCCGCCCACTGGCCGACGAAGGTCGTCGTGCCCTTGGTGACGTTCCAGCTGGTCGTCGCCTGGCCGGAGCGGTCGAGCTCGACCTCCTGCTGGGTCCAGTCGCCGCCGGCCTTCCGCCCCGCGACCACCGCGACGTCGCCCTGCTTCGCGCCGGTGACGCGGATGGTCACGCGGATGCGGGCCTTCTTCTTCAGCTTCGTCTTCGCCGTCTTGACGGTGACCGACGAGGCCTTGCCCACCTGCCCGCCGGTCGTGCTGTAGAAGAGCGAATGCGTGCCCGCGAGCACGTAGCTCGTGCCGCCCGCGGCGATCCCGTAGCCCTTGATCTCGCTGTCGGTCACGAGCTGCGGCGCCCAGGTCTTGCCGCCGTCGGTCGTGCGCAGCAGGTACCCGAGCTCGCTGGCCTCACCGAACTCGCTCATCACGAGGTAGCCGCTGGTCGCCGACGAGAACGACATGCCGTAGAAGTCGGTCGTCCCGACGCCCTGCACCTCGGTCCACTTCTTGCCGCCGTTCGTCGTCTTCCACAGACGCCCGCCCGTGTCGCGCAGGAAGCCGGTGTTCGCCGTGACGAAGTCGGCGCGGTCGACCCGCGTGCGCTTGCCCGGCAGCTTCAGCGCCTTCCAGGTCTTGCCCTTGTCCACCGACCGCAGCAGCGCCGAGCGACCGGAGACGACGATGGCGCTGCCGCCCTCGTCGTAGTCGTTGAGCTTGGCCTTCGCGACGGCGCCGCGCACCGTCGAGAAGGTGTCGGCACCGTTGGTCGAGCGACGGACCCCGGTCGGGCCGATGAGCAGGACCGTGTTCGCGTTCGGGGCGTACACCGCGGCGGGACGCGCCGTGGTGCCGGTGTCGAGGTTCGCCCACGACGTGCCGGTGTTCGTGGACTTGAACAGCTTGCCCTCGGTGTCGACGGCGTAGCCGATCTGCGCCGTCGGGAACGACACGTCGAGGATGTCCTCAGACGTCGGGACGCCGACCTTGGTCCACGTCTGGCCGCCGTCGGTCGTGCGGGCGAGGCCGCCGTTCTCACCGGTCGCGAAGGCCGCGCCGCCCGGGGCGGAGCGCACGACGAAGTACTGCCCCGCGAGGCGCGGGTTGCCGATCGGCGTGAACGTCGCGCCGCCGTCGTTGGAGGCCGCCATCGCGCCCTCGTTGCCGGCGACGACCACGCGGGTCGCCGAGGAGAACGCCGCCGCGTTCGTCGCCTGGGTCGTCGCGGTCACGCGGGAGAACGTCGTGCCCCCGTCGGCGGTGCGCAGCAGGAAGTCGCCCTTCTCGACCGTGGCGATCGCGGTGTTCGCGTCGATGGCCCGGACGGTCGTCAGATTGCTTCCGTCGGCGCCCGTGTTCTTGGGCGTCCACGTCGCTCCGCCGTCGGTCGTCACGAGGAACAGCCCGTTGGCGCCGACCGCGAAGCCGTTGTTCGCGTCGACGAACGTGACGTCGTTGACCGCGCGTGCGGTGTCGCTGACCTGGGTCCATGAGCCGGCGCCGTCAACCGTGCGGTAGAGGCGGCCCTGTGTCGTCGCAGCGACGCCGGTGGTCGGGCTGGTGAAGGCGAGATCTGTCGGGGTGGCGCTGCCGCCCGACGCGCGCGTGCCGGTGACGGCGGTCTTCGGAGACCACGTCGCGCCGCCGTCGGTGGACCCGACGACCGTGCCGTCCTTCAGCACCAGGTAGCCCGTGTTGACGTCAGTGAACGACACGCCCTCGAGCGATTCCTTGCAGCCGAGCGAGTTGAAGTACAGGCGCGTGAACGTCGCGCCGCCGTCGACCGACCGGCGCGCGGCGCAGCCGCCGCCGACGATGAAGGCGTCGGGGGAGATGACCTGGACCTCGGTGAGCGGGCCGAGCAGGCCGGTGGGCAGGCCCGTCCAGGTCGCACCGGCGTCGGTGCTCTTGATCAGCGTGCCGAACGCACCGCTGGCGTAGCCGGTCGTGCCGGCGAACCCGATGGCGTTGATGTTCGATCCGGTGGGCGTCGGGTTGCCCCAGTTCCAGCCCGAGGTGCCGACGCGGACTGCCGCGTCAGCGGCGGTCGCACCGGCGAGCGTCACGCCCGCGGCGCACAGCGCCGCGACGAACGATCGCGTGGTCATGATGGGAAGTCCTCCAAGGTGAAGTTCATTGGCTGCGGACCCTGAACGGTCTGGGCGCGCGGAAGTTACGGTCAGGGCCGCGGTCCACAGGCGTGCACGGCGACTGAACGACGTTCGCCACGTGGCGTCTCAGACCCTTCCGGATCACGCCCGTCCCGGCTACTCTTGTCGGTGCAGGCGCCCCGTCGTGGGGCAGGGGGAAGTGTTGCGAGGGGGAGTTGTGCCACGAGGACTGTCCGCAGCGTGCGCGCTGATCTGCGCGCTGCTGCTACTGGCGCCAGGGACGGCGCACGCTGAGACGCCGTCGCTCAAGCGCGTCCAGATCAAGGCGCCCGACGGCGTCACCATCGACGGCGCCGTCGTGATGCCGGCGCGGCCCACCCCCGGCCGCAAGTACCCGGCGATCGCGTTCGCAGCGGCGTGGAACGGCGGCTGGGAGCAGAACACCATCCCGGCGCTCAGGCTCGCCAGCAAGGGCTACGTCGTCCACCTCTACACGATGCGCGGCATGGCGAAGTTCCTCGATGGCGAGGTCAACATGGCCGGCCCCAACGACCGCATGGACATGTCCGCCGTCATCGACTGGCTCATCGCCAACCGCCCGGTCGACCCCGACCGCATCGGCGCGGCCGGCATCTCCTACGGCGCCGGGCTGGCGCTGATCGCCTCGGCGTTCGACCCGCGCATCCGCTCCGTCGCGTCCCTCAGCGGCTGGACCGACCTCAACCGCGCGCTCTGGCCCAACGAGACGCGGAACGCCTGGGCCGGCGGCATCCTTTACAAGTCGGCCGTCGACGCCTCGCGGGTCGGGCCGGAGTTCCTCGACATCTTCCACCGGTTCTTCCGCCAGGTGCGCGTCGAGGAGAACCTCGCGTTCGGCGCCGGACGATCGGCGCAGACGTACATCGACGAGATCAACGAGAACAAGCCGGCGATCCTCATGTCCCAGCAGTGGAACGAGATGATCTTCCCGCCCGACCAGATCCTCGACTTCTACAAGGACCTCCAGGGACCGAAGCGCCTGCTGCTCCAGCCCGGCGATCACGTCTCCCAGGAGTCACCGGGCCTGCTCGGCCTGACGAACCGCCAGCTCAACGAGACCTACGCGTGGTTCGACCGCACGCTGAAGAACGCACCGGACCCGGCCGCGCTCGCGGGCAGCATCACCCTGCAGCCGCGCACGCCGTGGGGCGATCGCACGCTCGAGACCTACCCCGAGTGGTCGGCGGTCAGCACCGGGTCCAAGCGCTGGTACCTCGGCGGCGGCACCGGCTACCGCACGCTCGCCGAGACGCCGCAGACCGGCTGGAACGTCGAGTACCGCCCCGCGCTGAGCACCGACGACGGCCCCGGCGGCCCGCTGGTCGGCCACCTTGGCGAGGCACTCACCGGCAAGCCGCTGAACGCCCGCCTGGCGTCGCTGGACCGCAGGACCCGCGCGATGTGGATGACCGCGCCGTTCACGGAACGCCTGAAGGTGCGTGGCGCGCCGCGCGTCCGTTTCACGGTCACGCCACAGTCGGCGAAGGGCACGGTCATCGCGACGCTGTTCTCGGTCAGTCCGCGCAACGTCGTGTTCAACATGACCCACACGCCGCTGACGTGGCGCGACAAGCAGGTTGGCGAGCCGCTGACGTACGAGCTGCCGCTGCGGCCCACCGCCTACGACATCCCGCCGGGGCACAAGCTGCTGCTCAGCATCGCGGGCCAGGACCTGAACTACATCCTGGACAAGAACCCGCCCGGGGCGAAGATCGCGCTCAGCTCGCCGGAGAGCGCGCCGTCGTTCCTCGAGCTGCCGACGCGCTGATCAGCGCAGGGCTACTGCCTCATGCAGCGTTGAGCCCGTCCGCACGACCGTCTCGCCGCCCACCTGGGCGGTGAGCGTGAAGTCCGAGCGGAAGCGGAAGTAGCCGGGGTTGCCGAGCAGCCGGTTGATGACGGGCTTGGCGACCGGCTTGACGAACCGCTTGCCGACCACCGGCACGTCGTTGAGCAGGTCGTGTGCGTGGATGATCTCGCCTACATCGAGCCGCAGCTCGGCGGCGCCGTTGCCCGCGCGCAGCGTAAGCGACGACGGGTAGGACTGGTCGGCGATCTCGTTGTAGACCGTCGGCCCCTCCTCGATCTCGACCTCGCCGGTGCTCAGCACGACGTCGCTGCCGCTGGCGAGCATGAACGGTGTCGAGACCGCGTGGCCGAACCGGGCGGTCGTGAAGATCGTGGCGTAGACCACCGTGAGGTCGTCGGCGTAGACCCGGCCCCAGTACCAGTGGTCGACGATGCGCGGCATCGTCCCCTTGCCCCAGTTGTGGTCGTGGTAGCCGATGCCGCTGACGTCGTGGCGCTTGCCGTTCACCACGATCGAGCCGGTGACCCTCGCCTTCGGCGCGGCGACGACCCACGCGAAGAAGCTGTCCTCGCCGTAGTTCGTCAGCCCCTCACCGGGCTGCCACATCGGGACGAGGCTCTCGAACGTGAGGTCGAACTGCATGCCGTCCTCGGCGATGTGGATCTGGTGCGTCGGCAACGCACCGTCGGCGAAGCCCTCCACGACCCGGCCCCAGTTGTGCGCGACGCGCACGTCGCACTTCTCGGTCGACGCGCTCGCCTGGTCGTGCGGGTAGAACGTGCGCACCTCGTGGCGGGTGCCGTCGGGCTCGTAGACGTGCAGCTCGACGCCGGCCTTCTTTGTCATGAGCTCGGCGGTTTGCAGGAAGCCGACGATGACGTGCCCGTCGTCCAGGCGCGCATCGAAGTACCAGTGCTCGAAGTGGCCCTTGTCCTTCGACGGGTGGGCGCCGTTGACCCGCATCGGGACGGGGGCGATGACCTCGTCGCGGTTCCCGGGACCGGTCCAGCGATCGACGACCTGCAGCGTTGCCATGCGTCTCCTCAGCGCCGCAGCGCACTCGCGGCTTGGAATTCGGCCTCGCGGCCCTGGAGCTGCCCGGCGAGCCACCGCTTGCGCCGGGCATCTGCGCGCCGTTCGAGCGCGTCGCCGGCGCCGGGGACGAACCGGCGCGCCAGCTCACCCGCGCCGATGACCGGTGCCCGAGCGGCCATCAGCAGGATGCTCGGGAACACGGCGGGCAGGTCGTACTTCGCGCGGGTCTGCGGCTGCATGAACAGCGCGAGGTAGCCGGCGTACAGGTGACGTTCGTAGGCCAGCCGCGCCCGTTCGCGCAGCCCGTGGCCCGTCCGGGCCGACAGCGCCGTGGGGAACGACTCGATGAGCTCCTTGCCGTGATCGCCCGACGTGTAGGTCCGCGCGATCGCGGTCATGCTCACGAGCTTGAACGCCTCGCTGACGCTCTCCGGATAGCGCCGCGGGTGCACGCCGAGCAGGTGGCCCGTGTAGCGCTGGTAGTGCAGCAGCGCGCGCATGTCGGCGGGGCCGGTCTGGTACCCGGCGCCCCAGAGGAAGAGCGCGGGCGCGACGCTGCCGCCCATGAGCGTGAGCAGCATGTAGAGCTGGCTGATCGGTGTCCCCCACTTCGCCGCGTCCCACTCCGGATGCTCGGAGACGCGGCGGCGCACCGAGACGTGCATGATCCGCACGCGCATCGCGGTCTTGCGGGCCTGGCTCTGCGGGGTCAACAGCGCGCCCGGCTCGGAGACGTCGACCCAGAACTTGCCGGTCTCCAGGAAGCGGCGCAGGGCGTTGTCGCCGGCGTAGCCGCCGGTGAGGGACAGCGGGAGCGCGACGGCGGCTTCGGTGTAGATCTCCAGCGTGGAGAGCCCGGCGACCGCGAAGAGGTCCGTGCCCCAGCGGCGCCAGATCGCGGCGCCGTGTTCGACGAGCTCGGGGTCGACCCAGTCCGGCACGCGCTCGAACTCGTCGAAGAGCGCCCGCATGCTGGCGGGCGCCTCAGGGACGGCGTCGATGCCCTCCTCGAGCGCGCGATCGACGAGCTTGCGCGTGGCGCGCGGGCCGAGCTCGCCGAAGACCGTGTCGTCGACGAACGCCTCGGCGACCGGGTCGCCCGCCCACATGTCGGCGATGTACTCGGCGGCGACGTCGTCGGGCAGGAAGGGATCGAACCGCAGGTACCGCCGGACGCGGCGGCGGAACGTCTGCATGCCGGGGGTGCGAAGCGTCTCCCAGTACGCGAAGTCCGTCGGGGTCGCGGGTGGGGTGACGGGCACGGCCTGCAGAGTCGCCATGCCGCACTTGTACCATACCGAAGGGTATGGAGCGTCAGGTGCGCGTCAGGATCGTGAGCATCGCCTGCCCGAGATCCAGGTCCATCTCACTCCCATCGGGCACCGTGAGCATGAAGCCCAGACCGGTGCGGAACAGCATCTCCGAGCGCACCTGCGCGTCGTGTTCGTCGAAGCCCATCTCGCGGAAGGCGTCCTCGACGCGCGCGCCCATCGCGGCGTCGGTCTGCGCGACCCGCTCGCGCACCCACGCGTTCGTCCGGGCCCAGTCGCGCACCGCGCGCTCCAGCGCCCAGGTCGACGTGTCGGTGAACCGGAGCATCATCAGGCGCAGGCGCTCGCGCGGCTCGACCGACGCGAGCGCGGCGAACGACGCGACCTCGGCGTCGCGGCCCGCAGCCCAGTGCTCGGCGACGGCGGCGAGGAACGCCTCGAGGTCGTCGAAGTGCCAGTAGAAGCTGCCTTTGGTGACGCCGAGGCGCTTGCACAGCGTCGGCACCTTGATGCCGGCGACGCCCTCGTCGGCCAGCACCCCGAGCGCACACGCCACCCAGTCGTCGACGGACAGGCGGGACGTCTTCTGCGCAGAGGCCACGACGGCAGTCTCGCACCATCCGTCTCCATACCGTGCAGTATGGTTGCCGACATGGGTCTGACGCGTCGGCGGTTCGTCGGTGCCGCGCTGGGTGGCGCGGCCACGCTCTACGGCCGGCCTGCGTGGGCGGGCCCGAGCCAGTCGGCAATCGGCAGCAACCCACTCATGTTCGTGTCACCGCGGGTGGAGCCGTTCGTCGATCCGCTCGTCCTCCCGCCCGTCCGTCCGGCCGGCGGCGAGCTGGTCGCGGCCCGCGCCCGCCACCGTTTCCATCGCGACCTGCCGCTCAGCGACACGGCCGGCTTTGGGGGCATGACGTACCTCGGGCCGACGCTCGAAGCCCATCGCGACGCCGCGGTCACGCAGACGTTCCGCAACGACCTCGACGGCCACCCCATGGCCCGCCACCTCGACCCCACCATCCACGGCGCGTCGGCGCTGGACCGCACGCGCCCGCGCACGTCGATCCACCTGCACGGCGGCCTGACCGAGCCGGGGTCCGACGGGCACCCGCTCGCCAGCACCCGTACGGGAGGCTCCCGCGCGCACCGCTACGACCACGGCCAGGAGGCGGCCGGCCTCTGGTACCACGACCACGCGATGGGCATCACCCGGCTCAACGTCTACGCCGGGCTGGCGGGCCACTACCTGCTGCGCGACGCGTTCGACACCGGCCAGCCGGGCAACCCGCTGGGTCTCCCTGCCGGCGAGTTCGAGCTGCCGCTCGTGCTCCAGGACAAGATCTTCGCCCAGGACGGCACGCTGCAGTTCCGGCTGGCGACGTACGTCGCCGAGGGGCGGTGGGAGGGCGGCCAGGCCGGCGACGTGCCGGTCGTCAACGGCGTCGCCGCCCCGTACAACGATGTCGCCCGGGGCCGGTACCGGCTGCGCCTGCTCAACGGGTCGAACCTGCGCACGTACATGCTCAGTCTCTCGACGGGCCAGCCGCTGTGGCTCGTCGGGACGGACGCGGGCCTGGTCGACACGCCCGTCCGCCTGGACCGCCTGCGCCTGTCGCCGGGTGAGCGCGCCGACGTGCTCGTCGACTTCGGCGCGCTGTCGCCAGGCACCCGCGTCACCCTGCGCAACACCGAGCGCCTGCCCGCACAGTTCCAGCTCGCCGTCGGCGATGCACGGATCCGGGACATGCTCGAGTTCCGCGTCGGCGCCGCGCGCGGATTCGCCGGACCGGTCCCGGCGCGGCTGCGCGGCGGACCGGGCCTGCCGCCCGCCCTCGGCGACCCGGGGCGACCGACCCGCGTGCGGAACATGACGGTCATGCAGCTCCCCGACGGGCGCCGCTGGCCGCCCGCGGTGATGAGCCTGAACAACCTCGGATTCGCCACCGACGACGTCGAGCAGGTCCGCACCGGGACCGTCGAGCAGTGGAACATCGTCAACCTCACGACCGACGACCACCCCATCCACCTGCACCTACCGCTCATCCGCGTACTCGGCCGGCAGCGCTTCTCGGTCCTGGCGTACCTCCTCCTGACCCGCCGTCCGGGGTTCGGTCGCCGGTGGGCGCCGTCCGCGGACCAGTTCAAGCTCGGGCCGCCCGCGCCGCCCCAGCCGTGGGAGGCGGGGTGGAAGGACACCGTCTACGCCCCGCCGGGCGTGATCACCCGGCTGCTCGTGCGCTGGCCGCACGACGACGAGCTGGCCTTCGATCCGGACGCGCCGTTCCCGGTGCCGGCCACGGTCGACGCGGGGGCACCGGGTCAGGGGTTCGACCCGCTCGCGGTCTGCCGCCTCTCGACGGAGACCCAGCCCGCGCCCGACCGGGCACGCGGGTACGTCTGGCACTGCCACGTGCTCGACCACGAGGACCACGACATGATGCTGCCGGTCCGGGTGCGCGCCTGACGCCGCGAGCACCCTAGGATCGGCCCCGTGCCGAAGCTGCTGTGGTCCCCCTCACCCGAGCGTGTCGCCCGCGCCGAGATCACGCGGTTCGCCGCGGACGTCGGTCACACCGGCGCGAGCTACGAGGACCTGTGGCGCTGGTCGGTCGAGAACCTCGACGCGTTCTGGGGCGAGATCTGGCGCCGGTACGGCGTGCCGGGCGGGTTCGACACCGTGCTCGCCGACGACCGCATGCCCGGCGCGGTCTGGTTCCCCGACACCACGGTGAACTACGCCGAGCGCCTGTTCTCGGGTCGCGACGACGACGCGCTCGCCATCCAGCAGGCGTCGGAGGTCCGCGAGCTCGAGGCGTGGACCTGGGGCCGCCTGCGGGCCGAGACCGCCGCGATCCGCGCGGGCCTCGTCGCCCACGGTGTCGGCCCGGGCGACCGCGTCGCGGCGTACCTCCCGAACATCGCGGAGACGATCGCGGCGTTCGCGGCCACCGCGTCGCTGGGGGCGATCTGGTCGAGCGCGGCGCCCGAGTTCGGCGAGCAGGCCGTGATCGACCGCTTCGCCCAGATCGAGCCGAAGGTGCTACTCGGCGTCGACGGGTACCGCTACGGCGGCAGGGACTTCACCCGCGACGCGCAGTCCGCGCACATCGCCGAGGCGATCGGCGCCGAGCTCGTCCGCTTCGGCTACGTCGACGGCAGCGGCTGGCCCGAAGGCTTCCTCCGGTCCGACGTGCCGCTGACCTTCGAGCGCGTGCCGTTCGACCCCCCGCTGTGGATCCTCTACTCGAGCGGCCCCACCGGCCTGCCCAAGCCGATCGTCCACGGCCAGGGCGGCATGCTCCTCGAGCACCTGAAGAAGACGTACCTGCACCTCGACGCGCAGGCGGGCGACCGCATCTTCTGGTTCACCACGACCGGCTGGATGATGTGGAACTTCCTGATGTCGGTGCTGCTCAGCGAGGCGTCGATCGTCCTGTTCGACGGCAACCCCGCGGGCGAGGTGCTGTGGGACCTCGCCGCCGACGCGGGCGTCACGACGTTCGGCACCAGCGCCGCGTACCTCAACGCGTGCCTGAAGCAGGGGATCGAGCCGGGCCGCGGGCGCGACCTCTCCGCCCTGACCGCGGTCGGATCGACGGGCTCGCCACTGTCCCCGGAGGGTTTCCGCTGGGTCTACGAGCACGTCGGCGCCGACACCTGGCTCTTCTCGACGAGCGGCGGCACCGACGTCTGCACCGCGTTCGTGGGCGGGATCCCGACGCTGCCCGTCTACGAGGGCGAGCTGCAGGGCCGTTGCCTGGGCGCGTCGGTCGAGGCGTGGAACGAGGCCGGCGAACCGGTCGTCGGCGAGGTCGGCGAGCTCGTCATCACGCGGCCGATGCCGTGCATGCCCGTCGGCTTCTGGGGCGACGACGACGGCTCGCGCTACCGCGCCGCGTACTTCGAGATGTTCCCCGGGATCTGGCGCCACGGCGACTGGCTCGAGATCACCGAGCGCGGCACCGCGGTGATCCACGGACGCAGCGACTCGACGATCAACCGCGGCGGCGTGCGCATGGGCACCGCGGAGATCTACAGCGCGGTGGGCACGGTCGAGGAGGTCGTCGACAGCCTCGTCGTCGACGTCCCACGCGATGGCGAGGAGAGCTGGATGCCGCTGTTCGTCGTGCTGCGCGAGGGCGCGGAGCTCGACGACGAGCTGGTCGCGCGGATCAAGCGCGCGGTGCGCGAGCAGTGCTCACCGCGGCACGTGCCCAGCGAGGTGCTGGAGATCGCCGAGGTCCCACGCACCCTGAGCGGCAAGGCGCTGGAGATTCCCGTCAAGCGGATCCTCATGGGCGCGGACCCGGCGGCGACGACGAGCCTCGACGGGATGGCGAACCCGTCGTCGCTGGACTACTTCACGTCGCTCAGAGCTTCGGCTTCCCGCCCGTGAGCTTGCCGCGGCACGTGCGGTAGGTCCGTGACCCGCTGATCGTCTGGCCGGTGACGAGCAGCGCGGTGATGCGCACCTTGAACGTGCCCTTGGGCAGGCCGCGCAGGTCGACGATGGTCCCCCACGGCGGGCGGCGCAGGATGCGGGTCGTCTTCGGCATGCGAACCGTGACCCCCACGGTGTTCGGCCAGTAACGCTTGGGCACGCGGATCCGGAAGTACCGGCGGCTGATGCAGCGCCGGTTGCTCGGCGTCTCCACGACGCCGTTCGGCCCGAACGCGCTGGAGGGCGTCGTGCTCGCCGGAGGAGCGGGCGGCCCGGTGACGCCGGTCGGCGAGAACGTCGTGTAGTGCGAGAAGGTTGTGCTCGCGCCCGGGGCGAGGGTGTAGGTCCAGCTGATGCCGGCGCCGTTGTCGATGCTCTCGGCGGCACGGGTGGTGTTCGGGAACGGCGTGTGCGTCGCGATGTGCGCCCAGACCTGGCTGAACTGCGCCTCCATGTACTGGTTGCCGCCCGTGATCGGGTACCACTCCTCGATGCGGTTGGCCGGGGAGTTGTTGGCAGTGAGCGAGCAGCCCACCGCGCCGCGGGACGGCTCGGCGAACCCGAAGCCCGTGTCGGAGCTCTGCAGGTAGCAGTCGCCGGCGCGATAGATGACGCCCGACAGCGGCGCGCCGCCGGTGTTCTGCAGCGTGACGTCCGTGCGGTAGGACTCCTGGCCGATGACGTAGGTGTCGACTTCCGTGGCGCGTAGGCCCGTGGCACCCGCCGCCGCGACGGTGGTGATCTTGAAGGGAGACGCGCTCGAGCCGGTGCCCGTGACGGGCGTTTGACTCACCGGTGTCCACTGCGTGCGCGCGCCCAGACCAGTGGCGGCGCCGGACACCGCGGGGGCGTAGAGGTCCGGGCCGACGACGACGAAGGTCCCGCAGTCTGCGGGCTTCGTCCCGGGCGGGTAGAGCTCGAACCGGGCGTCGCCCGTGTGGGCGACCTGGCACGCCAAGTCTGGGCTGGCAACCACGCTGGTCAGCGGGCCGGGGGAGGTGATCTCGGCGGCGCTCGCGGCCGAGGGCACGGCGACGAGCGCCATGAGTGTGACCAATGGGACCAGGCGACGCTCCAGCATGCGGATGATCATGTCGCTGAGCACCGGGGAGGTCATCCGCAGTGCCCACCCGCATCCGGGCGTAGTTCCCGCGGAGGGCCGACGACGACCGCGAGCCGCGATCGCATAGGCGACTCAGCGCAGCCAGATCCGGATGTGATCGCGGATGTGCGCAACCAGCTCGGCGGCCTCACCCGTCGGTTCGCCGAACGCCGGCGTCACGAGTTCGTAGGCGCGGGGGAACTCCAGGCCGTCGAGTGCCACCACGGTGAAATCGGCGGCCAGCGCCAGAATGTGACGAGAGAGCAGGACGGGCGCGACGCGGGCACGTGCCTCCGCGAGCGCCGCGCCCGGTGTGGGCGCCTCGACGAGCGGCGCAGCCGCCTGCAGCGCGCGCGCCGACAGCGCGGCGTCGACCGTCCAGCGGGCGTTCGACGAAGGATCGCGGACGACCATCGGCGTGGCGAGGAACTCGTCGGGACTGACGCTCCCGCGCGCCGCCCAGGCGTGGCCGGCCGGGACCCCGCACACGATGGCGTCCGCGATGAGCTCCGTCTCGCGAACCTGCGGGTTCGGGGTGTGGTTGGGCCGTGACGCGGCCACCCCGAGATCCGCGCGGCCATCGGCGACCATCCCGCGGACGACCTGCGAGTTGGCCGAGACGAGCTCGACCGTCGCGTCGCCTCCGATCCGCGCGAGCATCGGCGCGATGAACGCCTCAGTCGCGGAGTGACTCGCAGCCAGGCGCACCACCGCCCCGGCGTTCCGGACGCTCACCATCACGTCGGCGACCTCGTCCGCGACGGTCAGCAGGCGCCGCGCGTGCTCGTACAGGCGCCGCCCGGCCGGCGTGAGCGTCACGCCACGCACTGAACGCTCCAGCAGCTGGGTCCCGACGGTCGCCTCGAGGGACTGCAGCCGCTTCGACAGCGTCGGCTGCGTCACCGACAGCCGCACGGCGGCGCGGCCGAGACTGCCGAGGTCCGCCGCCACGCAGAACGTGCGCAGCTCCTCGATGTCCGGCGTGATCGAGGGGCGTGGCATGCCCGCACGATAAGCAGCGGCGGGCCTGCTGCGCGGAACTACGGACCGCGCCTCCGCACGTTCTCTCAGTCGGACCGGTTATGGCGCCCACACCAACCCTGCATGACGTAGTCGGCCGAACCGCCGCAGGTGCCCCCTCTTCCTGCCGTTCCATGGAACAGACACGCACACCAGCTTCCAGAGGAAGGATGACATGGCCGCCACCGCCCCCCATTCCACCGCCGCGCTCCGCAAGCGCCGCAGAGACGAAACCGACCACCTCGACCTCGGCCCGGAGAAGGCGTGGCGCGAATGGATGATGGTCGGCATCGGCCTGACCGCGCTGGTCGCCGTCGTCGCAGTCGCCGTCGCGATCGTCTCCCTGGCGTCCGGCTCCGCCTCGGCGCCCCCCACCGCGGCAGCCGCCCCGGCCCCCGCCGCGGCGCCCGCCGCGAGCGGTGACCTCACCACCCCCGCCGCCGACGACCCCGCCGCGAAGGGCGTCGACTTCGAGCCGTTCGAGCGCGTCGACCCGAACCTCCCGGCCGTCCCCACCGGCGACGTCAAGAAGTTCGACGTCGACGTCTACCACCACGTCACGCAGGTCTCGAAGGACCTCGCTCCCACCGAGGTGTGGAGCTACAAGGTCAACGGCGTCGAGCACCGCGGGAGCGGCTACAGCTCGCCGATGGTCGTCACCCAGGGCGACACCGTCGACTTCAAGCTCACGAACGGCAGCTCCAAGAAGATGCAGGTCACGCTGCCGCACTCGATGGACTTCCACTCCGCGAAGGTCGACCCGGGCCGCCGGTACGCGGACCTGGCCCCCGGCAAGAGCATGCGCTACCGGTTCGTCGCCGAGCACGCGGGCGTCTACATGTACCACTGCGCCACGAAGCCGGTCCTCATGCACACCGGCATGGGCATGGTCGGCGCGATGGTCGTCAAGCCGAAGGGCCTGTCCAAGGCGCGCGACCTCATGGTCACCCAGCAGGAGTTCTACATCGGCCAGCCCGGCAAGAGCGGTGACATGAAGAAGATGGAGGCCAAGGCGCCCTCGGCCATCACGTTCAACGGGTACGCCAACCAGTACGCCGACGAGCCGATCATCGTCCGTCGGGGCGAGCGCATCCGCATGTGGGTCCTCAACGCCGGCCCGAGCATCTGGAGCGCCTTCCACGTCATCGGCACGATCTTCGACAAGACCGTCGTCGAGGGCGTCACCGGCCACGGCGCGCAGACCGTGAACCTCGCGCCTTCGCAGGGCGGCTACGTCGAGTTCACCCTCGACGAGGAGGGGACCTACCCCTTCGTCACCCACGCCTTCGCCGATGCGGTCAAGGGCGCGACCGGCGTGCTGAAGACCGAGAACGCGCCCGCGGGCGGCGGCCACGAGATGGGCGACGGCGGGGACTCCGGTCACGACGAGCACGGCGCCGGCGCGAAGGCCGACCTGAACGTCGAGCTGGGCGACATGTTCATCAAGGCCGACAGCACCGAGGTCAAGGCCGGCAAGGTCAGCATCGCGGTGAAGAACACCGGCGCGACGATGCACGGCATGGCGTTCGCCGTGACCCCGGTCAAGGCTGAGGGCGGGATGCTCGACGAGGCGACGCTGCAGCACAAGGGCAAGGAGCTCATGGGCGGCGAGTCCGAGGTCCTCACCGCCGAGCTGAAGCCCGGCACGTACGAGATCGTCTGCTTCGTACCCGGCCACTACGCGGCGGGCCAGAAGCTTGCGTTCACCGTGAAGTAGCCGGAGTCCCCATGGACGCACCGACGCGGCACCTCCATCGGAGGTGCCGATGTCGTGCGTCCATCGCATCGCATCGTGGGGCCGCAGCCCGACCGGCGCTGGAGATCCCCGTCGAGCGGATCCTCAGGGGCACCGCGCGCGACGACGAGCCTCGAGGGCATGGCCAACCCGTCAGCGCTCGAGCCGTTCGTCGTGCTGCGCGGACGCTGACCGGACCCGTCAGACAGTGATGGGCGCGCACGCGCGGGTGGTCCCGGGCGGGGTCGTCCACTCGCAGATGGCCACGACCAGCAGGATGTAGCCGATCGCGAGCAGACCGATCACGGTCCGGGCGAACTCGGCCGCGATGGCGTCGGCTGACGGCCCGAACGTGACCAGCCGATCCAGCCCCGTCGACGCGCCGAAGGTCCGCGGGGCATCGACCTGACGCGCCGCCGCCGCTGCGCTCGCACCCGGTCGCACGTCCAGCCCGCAGGTGGCCCCCGGCGCCAACGCACGCAGGCCCATGCACGAGCCACCCCGCACGCCGAGCCAGCGCAGGTGCCCGAGACCCGTCAGCCGGACGGGCCGCGCGCTGGGGTTCTGCACGGTCAACCCGCCGCCGGCGGTGGTGACGGCAAGAGGCGAGACAGGAGTCCCGCGGGGGACGACGCCCGGCCGCAGCACGACGGCGCACGACGCACCTGGGTCCAGGACGCGCGTCTTGGCGCACGAGCTCGCCGGGTCGACCCCCAGCGCCCGCATCGGCCCCTGGGCCGAGAGCGCCCCCAGCCGCGCCGCGGTGGTTCCGGTGTTCGTCACCCGCAGTTCCGAGGCGCCGACGTGCTCGATCGTGAAGGCGGGTGCGACGGACACGGAGCGAGCCGCCGCATACGCCTGCGTGGGCAGCAGGGCGAGCACCAGCACGGCGACGACGGTGCGGCGAAGCAGGACCAGAACGGTGCGTGACATGTCGATTCCCCCTTGGACGACAGGCGATACCGCGCGATACTGACACATCATTCCGCGGTGCCGGTGAACGGCGTTCACGGCGTCTGCGAGGGGGAATCCGGATGGGCGGTCCCGGGATCGAACCGGGGACCTCACGCTTGTAAGGCGCGCGCTCTGACCAGCTGAGCTAACCGCCCGCGGCCGACCATCGTAGTGCCGCGCGGCGGTAGGTTCCCGCCCATGGACCTCGGCATCACCGGACGCGCCGCGCTGGTCTGCGGCGCCACCCAGGGCATCGGCAGGGCAATCGCAGCGGAGCTGATCGCGGAGGGCGCGCGGGTGGCGATCACGTCACGCTCGCGCGAGCGCGCGGACCAGGCCGCAGCCGAGCTCGGCGCGGCGGGCTTCGTTCACGACACCGCCGACGCCGACGGCGCCCCCGGCCTGCTCGAAGCGGTCGCCGACGCGCTGAGCGCTCCGGTCACCCTGCTCGTCACGAACACCGGCGGCCCGCCCGGCAACCCCGACGCGCTGGGGTTCAGCCGCGAGCAGTGGCAGGCCGCCTACGACGAGCTCGTGCTCGGGCCGATGGCGCTCGTGCAGTCCGCGATCCCGGGGATGCGCGCGCAGGGCTTCGGGCGGATCGTCAACGTCGTGTCGCCCGGGCCGCGAGAGCCGATCCCGCACCTCCTGCTGTCGACCACCCACCGCGCGGCGACGATGGCGGCATTCAAGACGGTGTCGCGTCAGGTCGCCGGCGACGGGATCACGCTCAACAGCGTGCTGCCGGGCCGGATCGCGACCGAGCGGCTGTTCTCGCTGTACGGAGGGTCGCGCGACGCAGCCGAGCGCGTCGCCGCCGACGAGGTGCCCGCAGGGCGGTTGGGCGAGCCCGACGAGATGGCGGCCGCCGCCGCGTTCCTGCTCAGCGCCCGCGCCGGCTACGTGACCGGCCAGGCACTCGTCGTCGACGGCGGGCTCACCCGCGCGGTCTGACCGCGAGCGCGCGGCCGGGGTCTCGCTCGCGCGCGGGCAGATCGACCGTGACGTCGGAGACCGCGATCCGGAAGGGCCGGTCGGGCGCCTCGTAGGTCGGGTCATCCCGCCCGAGGAGCTGGAGCCGCAGGTGCGTGCCGCGGGCGAACCGCCGCGCGGCGCCGTTGAGCTCGAGGCGCACCTCGCCGGTGCGCGGCAGGTCCACCCGGTGCACGCTGCGGTCGACGAGCCGCTGCCGGCTGCCGTCGACCTCCCACAGCCGGGCCACGAGCTCGCCGCGCGGTCCGCCCGTCCCGCGGATCCGGGCGCGGACCACGGCACGGCCGAGGTACGTGAAGGCGCGCTGGACCCGCAGGCCGAGCGTGGCCGTCCCAGGTTCGGAGCGCAGCGGCACGGTGGTGCAGTGCTCACGCGACCGGACGGGGTCGACGCCACGCGCGATCGACCGCAGGCCGCCGGACGACGTGACCGTCCCGAGCAGGCCGTCGCGCGTCGCGGTCACGCGCCCGCGCGCGAGCGCCTCATAGCTCCCCGCGTCGATCGGCGGGCCGTCGCTGCGCGCGTTCGTGCAATCCGACCGGTAGACGCGGACCGCGCCGGCCGGAGCGACCGCCGGCCCGCCGCGCAGGAAGTGGTCGAAGAAGCGCAGGTTGCGCGCGTTGACGAGGTCGGTCGTCCGGCGCTTGTTCATCGAGCGCCAGTGCCCGAAGTCCGAGAGCGTCATCCACACCTGCGCGCGCCGGTCCCGCGCGCGCAGCGTCCGGTAGACGGCCAGGGCGTGGGAGACGGGCGTCGCCGAGTCGGTCCACCCCTGGGCGAGGATGAGCGGCGCGGGCGTCCCGCCTTCGATCGCCAGCGCGGAGCGATAGCGGTAGAGCTCGTCGAGCGCCCGCTTGCCGTCCGGCCGGGTGAGCGCCTCGCCGGACAGCGTGAGCCAGCGCCGGAAGTCCACGGACGGGTCGGCACCGGGCGGCGCGACGAAGTTCACCACCTGCGCGCCGGTGGTGATGAGGTCGAAGAACGACGCCAGGCGCGGGCCGAACTGCGTGCGCGTCGCGGTGCTCGCCGGCGTGGTGGCGTCGCCGAAGTCCCCACCCGGGAACATCGCGGCGACGGCGTCGGACCACGCGAGCATCGGCGCGGCGCCGGCGACCCGCATCGGCGTGCCCGCGGGACTGCGCCACGGCGCGTACCCGCCGCCGGGCAGCCGGATCCGGTCCTTGAGGAACGCGAGCTGCAGCGCCTGGATCCCGCCGTAGGACGACCCGGTGGCACCGACGCGGTCGGGGATCGTGACCCGCTGGTCGGCGAGCACGCCGAGGAGGTGCTGGATGTCGCGGACCTCGTAGCGCTGGTCGGCGACGTGCAGCCACCCGCGCGCGCAGTCGGGCGTGCGGGACTCCGCGCTCCCGCAGGAGCGGCCGAACCCGCGCGAGGACACCGCGACGGCGGCGTAGCCCGCGGCGGCGTACGCGGTCGTCTGCTCGGCCAGACCGAGCTTGTCGCCGCCGAATCCGTGCAGCCAGACGACCGTCGGCCACGGCCCGTCACCGGTGGGCGGGATGCGCACGTCCACGTCGATCGGCGTCCCGTCCCACGACGGGACGCGGTCCGCGAGCGTGCCACCGGCGCACACGCGATGGTCGCCGGCGGGCACGCACGCGCGGCCGAACGGCGCCGGATCGGCCACGGCCGGCCCCGCCGACGCCAGGACGGCCGTCAGCGCGAGCGCCAGCATCGCCGACATCCGTGTCCGCGCACCCATCGGTCGGACGGTACAGGTCAGGCGTCGCCGAGCCAGCCGCACAGCGCCGCACCGACATCGGGGTGCGAGAGCAGCGTCCAGTGGTGCGCGCCGTCGAGGTGGCGGTGATGTGCGGGGTCCGTGGCGAGCGCCTCGGCCGGCCGGGGTCCGGCCGCGCTGCGCTCGTGCACCAGCACGTCGCCGACGATCCGGCCGAGCGGGTGATCGCGGTCGGCGGTCACGCATGCGCTGACGACGTGGACGGTGACGCCGGGCGGCGGCAGCACGACGGTGCGGCGGTCGCGCAGCGGCTCGTCGGGGTCGTGGCCGTCCCAGTCCTCCTCCGCGACGGCGCCGTAGCGCAGGTCCTTGATGCCGACGCTGCGGGCGTTGACCATCTCGCCCCACGGCCGGGTCTCGGGGACCGCGCGCAGCGTGTGCCCGAGCAGGTTCGCGCCGCGCTCGAGCGGCGCGCCGGCGTGCGGGGAGCCGAGGCAGACGACGTGCTTCGTGCGGGCAAGCCACGCGTCGGCGTCCCGTGCGGCGACGTTGCAGGCGGCGCGCGCGACCAGACCGCCCATCGAGTGGCCCACGATCGCGAGCTCGTCGACGCGGACGGGCCAGTGCTCGACGAGCGCCTCGAGCAGCGCGGCGAGGTCCCGGCCGTTGTCGCTGATGCGGCGGCCGGTGTTGTAGCGCAGGTAGACCGGCGTGACCCCGAGCTCGTCGCGCAGCAGGTCGCCGTAGACCAGCCGCTCCTCGCCCTCGCGCCCGAACGGATCGAGACGCCAGACATCCTCGTTACCAGCGAGGCCGTGTACGAAGACGACGACGCGGTTCGCGGCGTCGGGGTACGCGCGGGTCAGCGCGTCGGCATCGGCATCGACCGGATGGCCGCCGGCACGGAGCTGCATCGGGACCGCCAGGGTGCTGCCCTCGGCGACGAGCCGGTCGCCGGCCGCGGCGTTCAGGGCGCCGAGCGCGAGCGCCCCGCCGACGCTGTCGGCCAGCGACGACGCGCCGGGCTGCGCCCGCAGGGCGGCGAGGGCGCCGGCGCCGCGCGGGGCGTGCCGCAGGCCGGTCCTCACCCCGCCGTACGCCAGGGCGGAGATCGCGTCGTGCGCGACCTGGACCGGCGCGGCGGTCGGCCCGAGACGGCGGAACACGCGGCCGGAGATCGCCAGGTGCGTGTCCTTGATCGCGCCGCCGAACGAGCCGAGGGCCCGGCCCGCCAGGTCACTGCTCTCGTGGATCTCGTCAGCGTGCATGGTGGTCTGGTTGAGGCTACTCCCGGGAGCAAGGTTCGTCACCCGGATGCCGTGGCGATCAGTGCGTGGAGGGCGTCGATCGCGAGCTCCGCGATCGCGGACCGTTCGACCGTCGGGTCGTCGAGCCAGTCCAGGACCACCGAGACCAGGAAGGCGAGCCAGCCGTGCACGGCGAGCCGGAGCTGCGGACTGGCGGGCGCGCCCGGGCTGAGGGCGTCGAGGATGCGCGCTTCCTGCCGGCGGAGATTCGCATCGACGAGTTCCCGGACGCGCGCGTCCGAGCTGACGACGCCGCGGAAGATCGCGCGGTAGCCGTGGGGATGGGCGACCACGTAGTCGAGGTATCCGTCGATCGACGCGCGGAGCCGCTCCTCGGCCGGGACATCGGGATCGGGCTCGGTCGCCGCCAGGATCTCCTGCGTCTCGCGCTCGATGACGGCATGCAGAAAGCCCCGCTTGTTCCCGAAGTAGTGGTACAGCAGGCCGCGCGAGACGCCCGCCCGCTCAGCGACGTCGTCGATCCACACGTCGTCGTACGGGCGGCTCGCGAACAGCTCACTGCCCACCGCGAGCAGCTGACTGCGGCGCGCCTCGACATCGAGGCGCTGTCGCGTCTTGTTGGACATCGATTCAATAGGCTAGCGAGGGACCTCCTCTCCACCCGGGGGTGTGCGAGCGACCAGAGGCCCGAACGGGGGGACCGATGAGCTTGAGATGGCAGCTGCTGGCGACGGCGTGCGCGGCGACAGGGACCACGGAGCGCGCGGCGTCGCGCTTCGGAGCAGGCGCCTTTCTGCCGGCGTTGTTCGTGCAGCGCTACGCGAACATGGGCGGCCTGTCCCCCGCGCGACTCGAGGCGCAGGTTCACGCCTGCCGCTCATTCGACGACGAGCGCTGGAGCGCGTACTGGACCGAGATCGCCTTCGAGCATCTCGACCGCGCCGAGCGGTCGCTCAGCGACCTGGGCGTCGTCGCCGGCCCGGGCCTCCGCGAGCTGCTCCTTCGCGACGACCTTCCCCTTGAGGTCGATGCGCTGGCGACGACGGTGGCGCCGTACGCGCGGCTCCTTGCCGATCACAGCCTCGTGGTCCCGCCGCACGCGCTCGCCGAGTTCGGCGAGCAGCATGCGGGCACGGCGCTCTGCGAGCGCGCACCACAGGTGATCGAGGCGGTGCGCGAGCTGCTGGCGGCGATCACGTACCTGCAGATCAGCGCCTTTCCCGGGGGCACACCGCACCGTCTGACCGCCTACCGACGGTCGCGCCGCCTCTTCGACGCGCTCGCCGCAGCGTTCTCCGAGGGCTTGGACACGGTCGTCGAACAGACCGCGATTCGCGCCGGAGGCGACGTGGTCGAGGCCTACCTCTGCCTCCCCGCGACGGGCGAGCCCTGTCCGCTGGTCGTGGTGACCAACGGGCTCGAAGGCACCGTCCAAGAGCTCCTCGTCCCCCTGCTGCGCTACCACGACAGCGGGCTGGGCGTCCTCGTCATGGAGATGCCGGGCTCCTACGCGTACGCCGAGCGGATGTCGACCGCGTCGGAGCGGATCTACCGGAGCGTCATCGACACCGTCGCGGGCGACCCCCGGGTCGACCCCGGGCGCATCGGCATCGTCGGCGTGAGCTTCGGCGGCTACTGGGCCGCCCGCATGGCCGCCGTCGACCGCCGGCTCGTGTGTGCCGTGGCGTGCGGCGCGCCGACCGACCGCAGCTTCCGTCCCAAGCTCGGACTGCCGGAGATCATCATCGACGCCCTGGCGCATGTCACCGGGGCGACGACACCCGTCGGCCTGCTGCGACGCCTGCGCAGCCTGTCGCTCCGAGCGCACTACGGCGACATCGCCCAGCCGCTGCTCGTCATCAACGGCGACCACGACACGCTGCTCTCGACCCGCGACTCCGTCGCACTGGCGGCCGGCGCACGGCACGCCGAACTGCGGCTCTACCCCGACGATGACCACTGCGCCATGGGGCACTACCGGGAGTGGCTCGACGACACGCAGACGTGGCTCGCGGGCCACCTGCTGGACGAGCGGAGAGCAGCCTGATCAGGTACGGCGGTGGACGGGGTTGTCGAGTCGCCCGATCCCGTCGATCTCGACCGAGACGATCTCGCCGGTGGTGCTGAGGTCGATGGACCGGATGGTCGGAAAGAGGTCGGGCTTCGCGGGCATGAAGGCCGAGCCGAAGTGCACGATGTCGCCGGGCTCGAGGGTCATGTAGTGCGACAGGTGGGAGACGACCTCGGCGGCCGGGAAGGTCAGCCGTGCGGTGGCGTCGACGAGCACTTCGACGTCGTCGAGCAGACCCCGGACATCGAGCCGGCCCGGATCGGGCAGTTCGTCTGGTGTGACGAGCCAAGGTCCCATCGGGGCGAAGGTGTCGCAGCCCTTCGAGCGGGCGTGATAGGTGAGGTGCAGGTGGTGCTCGTCCGCCGGGGTGGTCTGACGCCACTGCGGTGGCGCGCCGATCGGCAGCGGGAGCTCGAGGGCCATGCTGTCGCGGTCCTTCAGGGCCGGCGAGGTGATGTCGTTGATGATCGTGTACCCGAAGATCGCGCCGGCAGCGTCGGTGGCCGAAGCACGTCGGATGCGCCGGCCGATCACCGCCGCGAGTTCGGGCTCGGGATGGGTCAGCCCGTAGTCGCCCTCGATGACGATGGGTTCGAGGTGCCCGATGAGCGCCGACGGCGGCTTGAGGAAGTACGCCGGCTCAGTCGGCGGGCGGTGCGCGAACTGGTTGCCGAGGGCGTTGTTGATCGCCACGCCGACGATCTTGCTGGGACGGGGCGACGGCGGCAGCCAGCGGACCTCGTCCTCGTCGTAGACCGTCGCGCTTCCGGGTCCGGCCGCGATCCGCTCGCCCACCGCTGCTGCACGCCGCACTGGGTCGTTGAAGAAGTGCTGCAGGGTGATCGCAGGCTCCTCCATGACATCGGCGACGTCGATCAGCTGGCCTGATGGGCCGGCCACGACGAGGCGCTCCTCGCCGGTGACGAGGACGTGTGCGAGCTTCATGCGGGTTCGCCGGCTGCGAGCGCGAGGGCCCAGCCGCCGATGAGCAGCACGGCCGCGACGGCGAACGTGCACGCGTTGACGTCGATCGCGACGACGCGGTCACCGATGCGCATCCGCAGCGGCTTGTAGCCGTTGGCATCGGCGAGGTGGCCGCCGTAGCGGTTGCGCGAGAGGACGGCCGCGAAGAAGCCGCCAAGCACGGCCAGCCCGAACGCGCCGCCCAGCGTCGCCCTGGTGCTCTGCGGGAGGTCGGCGCCCCAGAGCACGTACAGCACCACGGGAGCGATGAGGAGATAGCTGAGGGTCTGCCAGACGACATGGAAGCGGGCGTGAGGGGCCCAGTTCGGATTGGTGGCGTGGGTGGCGTTGAGGTCCGCCAGGGCCGGGATCACGCAGGCCGCGAGAATGCCGGCACTCTCGAGGGCGAGGCCGGCGTTCACGTCGTCGTCTCCCCGGTCAGATTGGGATGCTCGCCGAGGATGCGCGTGACGGTCCGCCGGGCAAAGCGCCAGCGTCCGTCGTCGCCCAGGCGCAGGGTGTCGTCGTAGTCGGCGACCATCGCCGGGTGCGCCGCGTGCGGCGCGGCGCCGTTGGCGGCGTAGAGCGTCAACACGCTGCACGTCTGCGCACGTGCGTGGTCGGCCGTCAGGATCGTCAGGTTGGAGAAGACGTGGCGAGCGATGCGATCGGTCGTGCGCCGGTAGGCGTAGAAGTCGTCGATCTGAGCACGGCCGGCGAGCGTGCCGATCCCGACAAGCTCGTACTGGCCGTCGGGCGTGAACAGCTCGCTGACCCCGACGCCTCCCCGGTGATCGATCAGCCAGGCGAAGCGATGGCTGAGGGCCTGCAGGTCGCTCAGCAGCGCGGGCGGCATCACCGGGGCGTCGGGATCGGACATGACGGGCACTCTGTCCGAGCTGGCGCCAGGCGGCAAGCGCGGTTCTCGATAGGCGGATCGACGGCGTCTATGCCGCAGTCGGCGGCTGCGGAAGCGCCGCCGCCGCGCGCACGAGCTCGTCCGTCAGGGCCCGCGCCGCCGGCGGCCTGACGCCCTGTGGTGTGACGAGCACGAGCGTGCGGGTGATCGGCGGATCGACCGCGACATATGCGACGCCGTTGACCGGCAGGACGGTCATCGCCGGCGCCACGCCGACGCCGACGCCCGCAGCGATCAGCTTCGCAGCCGCAACATCGTCAGCGATCTCGATGACACGCCTCGGCTGGACGTCGGCGCCCGCGAGGAGCGCGTCGATCTCCTGCCGGAATCCCGGATAGCGACGAGCGTCTGGCAGCAGCCAGCACTCGCGCTCGAGGTGACGCAGCGCGACCTCGCCGCGCCGCGCGTACCGGTGTGCTGCCGGCAGCGCGATCAGCATCTGCTGCTCGATCAGCGGCTCGGCACAGAATGCAGCGAGCTCTGGCGCCTCGGCGGACGACGTGAAGAGGACGCCGATGTCCACCTCCCCGCCACGCAGCGCGCCGAGGATCTCGGCAGGTGCGTGCTGGCGAAGCACCACGTCGACGGCGGGGTACCTGTCGGAGAACGCGCGCAGGGCGGGCGGCACGACGCTCCGCAGGCCACTCACCACGGAGCCCAGCACGAGCCGGCCGCCTTCCCCGCGCGCGAGTGCGGTCAGTGCTTGCTCGGTGCGCTCCATGTCGGCGAGCGCGGTCGCCGCCCCCGCCAGCAGCACTTCTCCTGCGGTCGTGAGCGTGAACGATCGAGCGCCTCGAACGATCAACTGCTGGCCGAGTTCGCGCTCGAGCGCCGAGACGTGGTGAGAGACCGACGGCTGCGTGTAGCCAAGCGCGGCAGCGGCGCCCGAGAATGACCGGTGCTCGGCGACGGCGCAGAAGATGCGCACGCGGCGGAGGTCCATCATCGCGGCAGGAGGGTTCGAGGGAGCGGCCGCCGACGCGCGGACGGTCGGATGGATTGGTAGAGCAGTCGCACGGGCCGAGCGACCAAAGTACCCCCAGGGGGAGCACGTTGGAACACCGGGCGCGCTCCCGACCCGCTGGAAACGCTGTGCTCGGCGCTGCTGGACGACCGACACACCCCCGAGCTCCGAAACGCCCGCACGCGGATCGCTCAGCTCGACCTCTCCGACAGCCGTGCCGCACCGCAAGCGATCGGCCGTTCACAAGGATGGGCAACCAGGCGCGTCATCGAAGTCCTCCGCGACCACCACGCGCCGCTCAGCCCCGCCCAGGTTCGATCCGCGATCGAAGCACAATGCGGCGTCCGCCTCGGACACTCGACCGTCATGTCCGCCCTTCGCAGAAGCCAGCAGGCCAGATCCGGGACGATCGTCGCACTCGGCCGCGGGCGCTACCTGTACGCCGCCTGAGCGCATAACGGTCGGTGGCGCTGCGGGCGACCAGTGCTCCGTGTCCCAGACAGCGAGCGTCCAGCACGTCTCTGCTTCGCGGGCGCCGACGAAGCCGAGCTTGCACACCTCAGCGCTCGTGGGAAACACGCGACGCATTCGACGGCCCCGTCCGTGACGCCGACGGGACTCAGGAGCCGGGTGTCGTCGTCACAGACTCGTTGCGAACAACCACCCGCCCATCCGGATATCGCGAGCGGGCGGCCCGCGCCCATCGCTCAGCGACCGGACTCTCGCCCCACGGTCGTAGCAAGCTGATCTGCACGGGCGGGCACGTGGCTTCGACGTCTGAGCCCACATCGACCCGCACATCATCGGGTGCCGGGTTCTCGTCGCTCAGCTTCCGTACGAGTGCCTGTCGTGCCACATCGCTGTCGGCCGATGAGCCGACACGAATCGTCGTAAACCGCAACGCGTCCTCGCGCTTGAGTGCATCTCGCGCACGCTGAACTACGTCCTCGCCAGGCAGCACGTACGCAATGAGGTCGCCGTCAGGGTCCGGGAACACCAGGCAGCCGTACGACGCACCAAGCTCAACTCGGAGTTGGCGATCGACCCGGTCCATCGCCCGCGCAGCCGGTGGCCCGAACACCTCCTGCTCGCTCGATCGCGTCGCCGCCGAAGACGGCGCACTGTTGCGATCTTCCCCACAGCCAACCCCGCCCGCTGTGCATGCGACAACCGCTGCACACACCCAGGTCGCAGTGAAGCTACGAGACGCGACGGATGTTGACATGGAGGGAGTCCTCTGCCAGTCGAGCACCCGAGAACACGACAGTGCATGGATCGTCGGTGAGGTACCCGAGGACAACGCCAAGCGCGGTGCCACTCTTGAACACTGGCGCGCCACTGTCGCCGGGCACGATCCGAGTCCGGTCTCCGTTCGAACCCGGGTCGCACTTGAACAGCTTGATGTGACCGAGTTTGTCCTTCTTCCTTCCAAGGCGAACGACGCGGCCGCACACCGTCTTCCCTCCCCGCGCAGACATGCAGACAATGACGCGGCTGTTGTACTTAACGTTGCGGATCTGGTACGCAGGTGTTCGCGGGATCAGAATCTTGCGGTAGCGGTACGCACTCACATAGATGTAGGCGCCGAAGATATTGGCGTACGAAGAGCCACTGACGATTCTGATTAACCCGAAGTCGCCATTCTCGCCGGGATCGGCGATCTGCCAACCCGGGTGCCGCGGCCCAATCTCCGCATCGCTGTCTCCAGGCATCGACGCCTTATAGGAGGCCGTCACATTGGTCAGGCAATGACCGGCGGTAATGACGTACGGCAGGCCGTCTGTCCGACTGTAGGCCGAAAACCCAGCCGTGCATTGGTTGCCCTGTCCGGGGCCGCTCCCGGTGAAGATCTCACGACCCCCGCGGATTGGCGGGTCACAGGTCACGGGATCGCAGTATGCCGGCACGTCAGTGAGCATGCCGGGCGCCACGCTCGTCTGCGCACTTGCCACTGAGACGGCCGCGCGCGCGCTGCTTACGCGCGCGAGATCGGTCGCTCCAAGACTCGTGGCCACCTGGACATCGACTCTGTTTGCCTCGGTGTTGAAGTCAGCCGAGACTAGGTCCGCATTCACGAGGTCCTCAATCGGCGCGGCGATAGCGTCACGGCCTGCCTCCAACTCCGCCTGCGTATGCGCCACCATCACGATGTCCGCATCGCCCGTGAGACCATGATCGGCGATTGCCTGCGTGGCGCCCGTTGTCGCTGTACCAGTCTTGAGCATCACCTTTACGCGGCCGCCCACGTGGTCAAACCACACCCCTGCGTAGCCGCCACCTGATGTCGATCCCGCGACGGACTCTCCGAGACCAACACTCTTGTCCTGTCGCTTGAGTCGCTCGTATGCCGTGGCCAGCGTGACGGCCTGGTCCTCGGCGTACCCTTGTGCAGCAAGGCTCTGTACCTGAGGATCCTCGGCGGCGGTCGTAGAGCTCGAGACCACCGATCCCCCCGCGTCGGTGCAGTAGATGTGGACGGTCGAGTCGGGGTTAGTGACGGTGGTCTTGTGCACGGATCCGGTTTCGCAGGGTGATGAGGCGGCGGCATACGCGAATGTCGTGGTGGGGTCGGTGCTGTTGGGTCCGTCGATGATCTGGGTGACGCGGTTGCTGGAGTCGATGGTGATCTGGGTGACGCGGCCGGCGCTGTCGGTGATGCGGTTCAGGCGGCCGTTGGTGTCGTAGTCGTAGGTCAGCTCGGTGGTGCCGTTGCGCGCGTCGCTGGTGAGCTTGTCGCTGGTGTACGTGTAGGTGGTGTACTGGCTGGCGGGGTTGGTGGTCTGCGTCAGGCGCTCGTTGCCGCTGCTGCCGGCGTAGGTAAACGTCGTGTTCTGGCTGTTGGTGCCGGTGATCGAGGTGTGCAGGTAGCTGGGCGCCGGGTAGTTCGGCGTGTACGTGTTGTTGTCGGGGTCGGTGTGCGACGTGAACGTGCCGTCGACGGCGAACGTCATCGTCGACCCATCGACGTCGGTGAGCTCATAGCGGTCGTTCCAGCCCGAGCCGGTGTCCTCGGTCAGCGTGGCGTCGAGCTCGGGCGGACTGACGAACGACCCGTCGGGCTGCTTGGTAAACGTCACGAGGTACCCGCTGGGGCCTTGGTGGATGAAGTCGCCGTTGTCCATGACGGTGCCGCCGACGAACTTGCCGTTCGACGAGGTCCACGTCGCTTGCGGGAAGCCGCTGTGGATCGGGTCGGCGTCGGCGGCCTTGCTGTTGAAGTACCGGCGCATCTGAAAGTCCTGCCCGGGGCCGGTGCCGTCGACGTCGTGGCGCTCGAAGAACAGGTTGCCGTTGAACACGTTGGTCTTCAGCACGGTCCCGTCCTGCAACGGATGGTCGTCGAAGACGTAGGGGGCGCTATCGCCGGTTCGGGGGTACCAGACGATGTCCAGGTACGGCCGATCCGCGGCGGTCCCGTACTCCGAAGAGCGGAACTCGCTGCCATTCGGCGGCTCGCCGGGCAGGTCCTGCAACAGCAGCCCGTGATTCGGGGTGCTGCCGTTGACCCAGGCTTGAGCGAGCTCGGTCGGATACCAGTGATGCCACCCCAGCTGCGTGCCGACGGTCGCGGTCGCAGCGACGGCGGGGTCGAAATCCCCGCCCGCCGTCGGCCAGGCGTTGGTGCCGTCGTAGTCGTTCCAGGTCGTGTCGTGCGTAAACGCGTGCGTCAGCGCGTGCACGCCGACCTTCTTGGCCGTGCTGTTCTCGCGGTAGTAGCTCTTCAGGCCCAGGTCGGCCTGCAGCACCCGCGCGTCAGACGGCACCGCGCCAGTGAGGTCGAACTTCAGCACGCCACGGTTGTCATTGCCCGGATACGCGTCGTACTCACCGACGAAGATGCCCTCCGACCCGCCGTACCCAAGATCGGGCACGGACTCAAGCAGCGACGCGTCGACCGTCTCCGACGCGCCGGTCCGCCGGATCGTCGGATCGACCGTTACGGGAAACGCTCGGTGCTTGTCGACCAGCCACGCCTGGCTCAGCGCCAGCGTCAGCTCGTACCCGTCGCCGGTGCGCTGCAGGCCGTAGCGTGCGGCGCTCTCCGGCGCGAATCGGCGGTCGGCGTCGTACATGAACGGCGGCGTGATCTCGAAATCCACGTCGCCCGGCACCGCGATCGCGACACCGCCACGGGCTGTGAGCTTCGCCGTCGCACCGTCAGGCACTGCGAGGTCGTAGACGAACCGCCGCGTCGCCTCAGGGCCGTCGAGCGTGATCGTCTCCTTGACGCCTTCGGACAGCGCGGTCACCCGCACATCGACCCCCGGACGCACATCCGGGTACTCGGCAGCCGCCCCCTCGACCTTCGCCGTGCGCGGGGCGGCCTGCACCAGCTGCGAGGTCACCGCCAGGCCCGCGGCGCTGACCTGCACCCTCGCCCCGCCCGACAGCCGCTCGGGCAGCCGCGCCGTCACGCGACTCCCGCGCAACACCAGCTGCGAACCCTCCGGCTGAAGTTCCTCTTCCACGCGGCCGAGCCGGCCCGCGCCGTCGCGTCGATGCACCGCAGAGGCGAACACCCTGGTGACGAACGCGCCGCGCTCGGTCCTGTACGTCCGCGCACCAACCGTCCGATCACCGACAAGCTCGTCGCCCGAGTCGATCAGCGCCTTCGCGCTGAACGTGGCGCGACGCTGGTCCGTCGCGCCCGTGGCCACAGCCACAGCGATCGATCCGGCGAGCAGGAGGGCAGCAAAGACCAGCCCCGACACGCGGCGTACTTGCATCAGACGAACCCCTTATCAAGCGACCGCCGGGCCGGTTAGACACGACGACCAGAACGGTTAGCGCGCAGCACTGCATCACACCCCCACCTTCAGGTCAAGGAACCTCATGCAAACTCGCACGATCGTCGACCAAGCCATAGCCATAGGCGACCGAACCCGGCATGATCTCTCGCGAGGACGAACGAACGGTTAGCACCTCGTCCGGCCTTCCCGTGGCCCCGGCAACCGCCGGGGCCACGGCCGTTCTCAACCTCGAACACGCCGCTCGGCAACACCCGCGACAGCGACCCTGGTCACCGCATCCAGGCCACGAGAAGCATCAGTGCCGGGCGAACTCGTCAGCGGGTGACAGGCCGCCACGACCGCAACGCGACAAGCGCCGGCCGCTCGCTCCTCACCCGCGAGCCGAGCGGCACGCAACGCCGCTACTCAGGCACGAAATACCCCCAGGGAGAATCGAACTCCCGCTACCAGCGTGAAAGGCTGGCGTGCTAACCGCTACACCATGGGGGCGAGGGCGATCCGGAGTTTAGAGGGAGCCGCGCCCTTCGAGCGCGTAGGGGTTGAGGAACTGCCGCCGCCAGAAACCCCGGCGGTCGACCTCCGTCAGCCCGGCTTGGTCGCACACCTCGTCCCACGCCGTCTCGATGACGTCGGATACTGCACTATCGCAAGTAGGCCGCCTGGGACTCGAACCCAGATCCCTCGGATTAACCTGCCGCACCGGCTTTCACCGGCCTCCGCGACCATCGCCGCGGCGTTGCGGTCTGGACCATCTCTTCACCCTCGGCTCGACGTTAGGGTGGGCGGCGTATGGCCTCTGAGGGCTCGCCGTTTCCGGATTGCCTGCTGATTGCCCAATCCTGAGGATTGTCACCGCGATGGGTACCTCAGGCTCTCAGGGGGTCCCAGCACACAGCCGCCGACTGACCAGTGGTTTCCCTGCTGGCGCTCCTATGTGTGTTGAAGTCCGGTGCTCTACCGATTGAGCTAACGACCCTTGCGGGGCTCAGTATGGCG
>SXGQ01749580.1_pt1 | contig 31515 bp, 24 predicted proteins | sample 3178371 | NCBI WGS metagenome assembly SXGQ01 (sample SAMN11356859, study PRJNA531348) | freshwater metagenome | isolation source: freshwater sample F1-20 | place: China: Fuxian Lake, Yuxi | collected 2017-12-25
CTCAGGCGCCGAACCGATCTACGTGCCGCTCCGCGCGCCGGACTTCGCCTTCGACCCCGACGAGCTCGCCAAGGCCTTCTCGCAGAAGCCCAAGGCGATCATCGTCTGCAACCCTTCGAACCCCTGCGGCAAGGTCTTCACGCGCGAGGAACTCCTGACGATCCTGCGGCTGGCCGAAGAGCACGACGCGTTCGTCATCACCGACGAGCCCTACGAGCACATCGTCTACGCCCCGCACGAGCATGTGTATTTCGCCGCGCTGCCCGGCGCGTTCGAGCGGACCATCACCTGCAATTCGCTGTCGAAGACGTATTCCATCACCGGCTGGCGCCTCGGCTATGTCCAGGCCGCCCCGCACGTCATCGCCCAGGCCCGGAAGGTGCACGACTTCCTGACCGTCGGCGCCGCCGCTCCCTTGCAGGAGGCCGCGGTGGCCGGTTTGGAATTACCCGATTCCTATTACGCTGGACTCGGCCAGCTCTACGCCGCCAAGCGAACGCTATTCACGTCAATCTTGGCTAAGACCGGGTTGAAGTTCACCGAACCGCAGGGCGCGTATTATTCGCTGCTCGATATTTCGCCGCTGGGTTTCAAGACCGACACCGAAGCCGCCGAATGGCTGATCAAGGAGATCGGCGTCGCCGGCGTGCCGGGCTCATCGTTCTTCCGCGAACCCGAGCACCGCTATATCCGTTTTCACTTCGCGAAGAAAGAAGACACGTTGCGGGCGGCAGGGGAGAAGTTGGGACGGATTAAAAGGTAGGTGTTGGCGGTTGGGGAGAATGCTGAGAGTATCGAGTATTGAGTATCGGGGGAGTGCATGCCTTGGGATAGGGGGCGGCGTGGATGGCTGAATCGATGACAGATGACGGATGACAGGGGTGAAATGGGAGGACTGAATTGAGGGCTGCGTTGAGGACTGCATGGAGGACTTAATGGATAAGTCCCGCCACCTGCCACCCGGAGCTGCCACCTGCCACCCGAAATGAAAGGAGGGCTGAATCGATGACAGAGGGCGGATTTCCTGAACCTGATCACCCGAACCTGGCTCCTGATGGCTGAGACCCGAGACCTGAAGATGGGCACCCCAGCCAATCATCCGGTCTCCGGTTTCCCTTTGAGTTCTGGTTAGCTGTCTTGGGTAGGGTCGTGATTGCCATCACGTCCGTGGGCGGACGGAAGATGAAATGGTCAAAGACTATACCCGGTGAAACGCACGTGCCTGCGCGAACGGCGGCCATGGCAATGGCCGCCCTACCTTCACCCGACGATCTGCTTATACGGTTCGCCTTCGTTCTGCGTCGGGCGTTCCGGGCGGCCTTTGTAGCGGTAGGTCAGCCCCATGTTGTCGATGCCGAGCAGCCAGAGGATGGTGGCGTGGAGGTCGTGGACGTGGAGAGGGTTCTCGACAGCGCGCAGGCCGAGGTCGTCGGTGCTGCCGATCGTCTGGCCGCCTTTGACGCCGCCGCCAGCCATCCACATCGTGAAGCCGGTGGGGTTGTGGTCGCGACCGTCGCCTTTCTCGGACATCGGGGTGCGGCCGAATTCGCCGCCCCAGACGACGAGCGTATCTTCAAGCATGCCGCGGGCCTTGAGGTCCTTGATCAGGCCGGCGACCGGCTTATCCATCGAGGCGCAGAGGCCAGAGTGGTTCGACTCGATCTTCGCATGCGCATCCCACTTGGAGCCGGCACCGTGGTAGATTTGCACGAAGCGGACGCCTTGTTCGACCATGCGGCGGGCGAGCAGGCAGAGGCGACCCATGCCTTCGGTGGTCTTATCGTCGAGTCCGTAGAGCGTGCGCGTGGCTTCCGTCTCGCCGGTCAGGTCGACCACGCCAGGCGCTTCGGCCTGCATGCGGGCGGCCATCTCGTAGCTGGCCAGGCGGGCGCCGAGTTCGGTGCGGTCGGGGTAACGGGCCGCGAAGTCCTTGTTCACGCTGTTGATCAGCTGAAGCTTCGACCTCTGCAGGTCCGCGCTGACGGCCTCGGGTGTGTTGAGATTTGGGATCGGCTCAGACCCGCCGGAGATACGTACGCCTTGGTAGACCGCGGGCATGAAGCCGGCGCCCCAATTGCGCGGGCCGTTGATGACGGTATTCTGGTTGTCCTGCATCACGATGAATGAGGGCAGGTTGTTATTCTCGGAGCCGATGCCGTAGTTGATCCACGAGCCGAGCGAGGGCTTCCCTGCGAGGATGGAGCCGGTGTTCATCTGGCAGACGCCAGCGGAGTGGTTGATGCCGTCGGCCTTGCAGGAGCGGATGACCGCGAGGTCGTCGGAGCAGGAGGCGATGTGCGGAATCCAGTCGGAGAACCATTGGCCGGATTGCCCGTATTGCTTCCATTCGCGCTTCGAGGCGAGCAGGGGCGATTTCGACTCGCCCATCGCGGTGATGACGGACCCGAAGCTGTCGGGGAGGCGCTGTCCGGCCAGCTTGTTGAGCAGTGGCTTTGGGTCGTAGAGGTCCATCTGGGACGGACCGCCTTCCATGAAGAGGAAGATCACGCGCTTCGCGCGCGGCTTGATGAGCCCGACGCCAGGCTGCAATGGCGTGCCGGCGGCGGGGACAGTGATATCTTTGGCGAGCAGGTCGCTGAAGGCCATGGCGCCGAGGCCGAGGCCGGCGCTGAAGAGGAAGTCGCGACGGGAGGAAGTCGCTTCGAAGCGATGGCAGCGTGGGTCGTTCATTCGACGTAGAGGAATTCGGAGGAGTTGAGGAGGGCGTGGCAGAGCGCGGCCAGCGGCGTCGCGCCGCTCTTGGTATCAACGGTGGCTTTCACGACACCGACGGCCAGGTCGCGGCCCTTACCGGAGGAGTCGCGCAGGGTGCCGGTCTTATTTTCAAAGCGCCAGAAGCCGAGGGCTGAGGGGCGCACATCTTCGTTCGAGTAAAGTAGGTCTTGGTCTGTCAGCGCGCCGGCGCTCAGGCGCAGGTCGTCGATGACGCCGTGGAAAGAGCTTTCGCGGTCGGCGCCCTTGCCGCCGAGCTGGATCGGCTGGGTCGCGGTGCGTAAGCCGGTGAGGTTCGTGACGACGCGGTCATGGAGCAGGGGCTCGTCGTCGTTGGCGAGGTCCTTGAGGGTGAAGCTCACTTCGCCCGGCCCGTTCTTGTCGGCGTAACGCACCGCCGCGGAGGCGTAGTAGGGTTTGTTCATCTCGATGCGTAGGTTCGAGAACTGCACGGCTTCACCGAACGTGCCGTCGAGCAGAGGGCCGTGGGCTTGGAGTACGAGCACGCGCGGGGCACGGCGAGACTTCAGTCCGGTCACGCCGAACTGCCAGAAGCCGTCAGCCTTGCCCTTGCCGACCTGGGCGGCGATGACGCGCACAGCGCCGGTCTCACTCACGGTGCGGGGTACGATCACTCCCTCGATGGTAAAGCCCTTGGCAAAGTCGGCTTCGTTCGCGCCGGGGGCGAGGAACGGCTTGCGATGAGCAGCGTCAAGGTGGGCGCCTTGGCCATCGCGGAAGGGGACTTTCTCCGGTTGGAAATCATTAGCGAGCGCGGCGGTGACGGCCACCGTGGGCTTCTGCGCCTGGACTTCCTTGAGGAAGGATGCCGCCTGGCGGGCTTCGTCGGCGGAGGGCAGGCGGGCGAAAAGGATTTGATAAAGGCGGCGGACTTGGGCGGCTTCGTCGCCCGGGACTTCCTGGACCACGCGGGCGGCGAGGGCTTCACCACGTTTCAGCATGAAGGGGCTGTTGAGGAGAAGGAGCGATTGGATCGGCGTCGTGGTCACGTCGCGCGAGGAGGCGCTGCTGAACCACTGCGGTGCGTCGAAGACGTCGGCGAGCGGGTCGCGGTTGTTGCGCATGATGCGCGTGAAGATGCTGCGCACGGGTTCGCCGTAGACGACGCTCGGTCCGGCCTGCTTTTCGGTCTTGAGGTCGCCGCAGGCCGTGAAGATGGCGTCGCGGATCTGCTCGGACTCCAGGCGCTGGGGTTGGAAGCGCCAGAGCAGGGCGTTCTGCGGATCCTTGAGCTGGCCGGACTGCGGGGCGGGGTGCAGCGAGGAGCGGCGATAGGCGGCGCTCGTCAGGATGAGGCGATGCATCGCTTTCTGATCCCAGTCTTTCGCCATGAATTCAGCTGAGAGCCAATCGAGTAGCTCGGGGTGGGAGGGCGGCTCGCCGAGGCGGCCGAAGTCGCTCGCGTAGGGAGCCAGGCCACGGCGGAAGTTAAGCTGCCAGAGTCGGTTCATCGCGAGACGTGCGGTGAAGGGATTCGATTTTTCTGTCAGCCAGCGGGCGAGCACGGTGCGGCGCCCAGTGGTGGTGCCATCGGCGTTCGGCTTAATGGAGGCGGGTTCGGCGGGGTAGTTCGCGCTGAGGACGGTGAGGAAGGCGGGCGGGACGACGGTGTTCTTCTTGGGGATGACGGCGTCTAAGCCCTGCGCGCCGGTCTCGCGGACGGCCAGGACGTAAGGCGGTTCGGCGGGCTTAAGTTTGTCGTGTTCGGCGAGCTTGCGCTTCAGGTCGGCGTGCTTGACGCTGGCCTCGCCTTTGATCGAGCGGTCAAGGCGGTTGTATTCGTAGTCGACCTGACGCCAGGCGAGGGCGGCGACCTGCTGCTCGTAAGGGGTGCGTTGGGCCAAGGGCTTGTTCATCATCTCCTGGACGTCGTCCGGAAAGATCTCGATGGCCTTGCGGGTCGCGGTCTCGCGGTATTTCTTCTCGAGCTCAGCGATCTCGTCGCGGATCGACTTCGTTTCCTTCTCCCACGCGGCCTGCTTGCGCGCATGTTCGCCGGCTTCCTTCGTCGTCCAGGCGATCCGATCTTCGACGGGAACGGTGTTGTTGAAGAAGCTCCGGAGGGCGTAGTAATCGCGCTGGAGAATCGGGTCGAACTTATGGTCGTGGCAGCGGGCGCACTGCATGCCGGCACCGAGGAAGACGTCACCGGTGGTGTCGGTGATGTCGTTGAGGATGTTGTCCCACTGGCTGCGGGCGTCGCGGTTGTTGTATTCGTAGATCCAGTGGCGAAGGTAGCCGAGGGCGGTGAGCGCCTGGGGGTCACCGGGGAAAAGTTCGTCGCCCGCGATCTGTTCCTGGATGAAGCGGTCGTACGGTTTGTTCTCGTTGTAGGCCTGGATGACGTAATCGCGGTAGCGCCAGGCGGTCGGGCGGAAGTCGTCGATGCGGAAGCCGTCGCTGTCGGCGTAGCGCACGAGGTCGAGCCAGGCGCGGGCCATGCGCTGGCCGTAAGCGGGCGAAGCCAGGAGGCGGTCGACGAGTTTCTCGTACGCGAGCGGATCGGTGGACTGGACGAAGGTGGCGACTTCTTCAGGCGTCGGGGGGAGTCCGGTGGCGTCGAAGGTGACGCGGCGGATGAGGACTCCGCGCTCGGCTTCGCCGGAAGGCGTCAGGCCATCCTTGGCGAGTCGGGCGTCGATGAAACGATCGATCGGGTGGGCAGACTTGCCGGCGGGAAGTTCGGGGAGTTTGACGGGTTGATACGCCCACCAGCCTTTTTCCTTCTCGCCGATGGTGCCAGGAAGATAGCGACCGGCAACGGGCGCCTTAGTCCGGCTCTTCGGCCAGGTTGCCCCGGTCTTAACCCAGTCCTGGAGGAGGGTGACTTCTTCTTTGGTGAGTCGATCGCCTTTCGGTGGCATCATGACTTCGGGATCCGTGGAGAGGATGTTCTGAAGAAAGAGGCTCTTGGCGGGGTCGCCGGGGATGAGGGCCGCGCCGCCGTCACCACCGGTGGTCAGGCCGGCGAGGCTGTCCATGACCAAGCCACCCTTGTTCTTGCCGGCGGAATGGCTGTGGCACTTGAAGCAACGGGAGTCCAGGAGGGTGACGGCCTTCTCGGCCTGATCGTCGCCGGCGGCCCAAAGGGGGGCGGCACCTAGGGCGAGGGCCGTCAGGGCAAGGAAAGCGGCGGTGGGCAGACGCAAAGTCATCGGGGCAGGCCCCCTCTAAATGAGGGCTGTTGATTGAGACTGCAAGCCGAGGCCGAAGGTTCCCCTCAGCGCCCCGCCTTCTTCCATGATGGGTAGTCCTTGGCCAGTAAGTCCCGGGCGTATTCGCCGAACCAGCTGTAACCGTTGCGGCGTTCGTGCCCGATCTCGGCCAGCGTGGCCTTTGGGATGCCGTCCCGGTCGCAGACATAAGGCTGGCCGCTCTTGAGGTCGTAGAAGCGGGCCCAGAGGGCGGGGGCCTTGGCGTCCGGGACCATGACGATGTCCTTGGCGCCTGGAAGGGTCTTCTTCGTCTCCAGTCGCAGGCCGGTCACCTTGTGCGCTTCAAACCAAGCGATGGCGCCTTCGATGGAAGCACGGATCTCGGGCGTGGGCTTCTCGAGGCTCATGAGCAGGCGGACGATGCCGACCGACTCGCTGCCGCTGAAGGAGGCGAGCTCGTAGGAGCGCGCCTTGGCTGGCGCGAAGGTCTTCTCGTCGTGCTGGGCACACCAGACGGTGGGCTTGCCCCCGACGATGATCTGGCATTTCAGGATGCAGGCGATGCCGAGGTCGAACGCCTTCAGGCAGGCCGCGCGCGTCTTGGGTTCGAGGAATGCGTAGGTCTTCTCCGTGGCGACTTCGCGGACGAACTGCAGGATGCGTACCATCGCGCCGTCGTTGAAGGTGATGCGGTCGTAGTAGCCTTTGCGCAGCGGGAAGAACTGGGGCCAGCCGCCGTTCGCGTATTGCGCGGAGAGCACGTACGTCAGTCCGCGGTCGAAAGACTTGCGGTAGGTCGCGGCCTGGGTCGCGTTGACCATACGCGCCATGAAGCGCAGCTCATCGACGGTGGCCTTGTTGTCGAAGGTCGGTTGCAGCTTCGACCGGTCGCCCTCATAGGCCTTGCTGATGGTGTCGGTGTTCTTCGGCCAGCCGCCGGCGTCGGTCTGGAAACTCAGGATGATGGCGGCGACCTGCTTTGCCTCGGCGGAGGCGAACCAGCTGTCCGGTTTGTCGAGAAAGCGGCGGGCGCTCTCATCCGCAGCGAGCAAGGGACTAAGGGCGAGGTACGCGAGGAAGAGCAGGGTGGGGCGCATGGAGTAGTCGCGGTGTCAGCGGTTGGCGGATGGGAACGTCTGAGGGGAGAATTGAAGGAGGCCGGCAACCGCCACCTTAGGCTGCCACCTGCCACTTTGAATTGGAGCGGGGTAATTGGAATATCGGTAATCAGAGGTTGAATAAGAGTAAATGACGGAAAGCGGAGGAAAGCTTCTGAAACAAAGCAACGGCTGTTGCGGTTGTCTTAGGCGGATTAATCCGCTTTGTTGGCCGGGTGTCGTCGCCGCTCGTCCTCATCCTCGCCTCCGCTTCGCCGCGGCGCACGGAACTGCTCCGTGCAGCGGGCATTCCGCATCGCGTCTTGGTGGCCGCAGTGACCGAGCATGAAGATCCGACGACCGATCCGGCGAAGATGGTCCTGCATAACGCTCGCCTGAAGGCCGCGGCGGTCTCCCGCCTGCATCCCGATGCTTTGGTCCTTGGCTCTGATACCACGGTGGCCCTCGGCGATCGCGCCTTGAACAAGCCAGCCGACCTCGCCGAGTCCCGCGCGATGCTCCGCAGTCTGTCCGGGCGCGAGCATACGGTGCATACGGGTCTGTGCCTGCTTTGTCCGGAGCTGGGTATCGACGAGTCGCACGACGTCACGGCCTGGGTTCGCTTCCGCGATCTCTCCGAAGACGATATCAGGCGCTATCAGTCCTTGGTGGACACCCTGGACAAGGCCGGCGCCTACGGCATCCAGCAGGGCAAGGAGATCATCATTGCCGATTTCCAGCAGCCGATTTCCACCATCATGGGGCTACCGGTCGAATTCGTCAAAGCCCGCCTCGCCTCGCTCGGCGTCCTGGAAAGGATCACCGCATGAAGGCGCTACTTCTGTTTCTCCCCGCCTGCTTACTCGCGCAGGCGCCGGTCGTGAGCGGCGACGCCGAGCTGACCGGCCTCATCGGTGGCAAGCCGCTGGTCATCCGGACCACTAGTCGCCTCGCAGGGGCGATCGACTCCGTGAAGTGGGCCGGCGTGGAGTTCATCGACTCGCACGACCACGGCCGTCAGTTGCAGTCCGCGATCAACGCCGATGTCGGCGGGGTCTATCACGTCGAATGCTACAATCCGACCGAGGCCGGATCGGTCGTCGATGCGCTCGGCCCGAAGTCCACGAGCCAGTTGGAGGCTATCTCCGTCCGGGACGGGGTACTTTCCACGCGCACGCGGATGGCTTACTGGCTCGCTCCGGGCATGAAGTCGGGCGGCAACTTCGCGTTGAACGACCGACTGCTCTCCGACCATGTGCTGACCAAGCAGGTGCGCATCGGCCGGCCGGGCATGGATCATGTCCTAGATTACCGGGTGACCTTCACCGTGCCGGCCGACCGCCCGCATACCTATCTGCAGGTCGAGGCCCTCACGGGTTACATGCCTTGGCATTACAGCGAAGAGCTGCGGTTTGATGCGAAGACCGAGACGCTCGTCCCCTTGCCTCGGCAAGATGGCGAGCAGCGCGACCCGGTCGTGCTCTCGACGCCGTCCGGCTCCCACGCGATGGGCGTGTTCACGCCGACTCTCCCGCCCGCGGGCCAGCCCGCCGTCGGCTACGGCCGTTTCAAGTTCGACCATGATAAGGTCATGAAGTGGAACTGCGTCTTCCGGCTCCGTTCGCCGGCCGGCATCAAGCCCGGCGACTATGGCTACCAGCTTTTCGTCGTGCTCGGCACGCGCGAGGATTGCCGGCGGACTTTAGCGACCCTGACTCGGGAATTCGCTGACCGATAATCGTCCTCGCCTACGCTTGAAGTCGGGCCGGGTCCGCCTAACTTCATGGCGTGCGGCCAGAAGGATCCATCGACCAGCGCTCTGCGGCTATTGCGGTCGCGGTATCGCTCGGCCTGCACCTGCTCCTTCTCTGGGCCCTCCCGGATACGTTCCATAAGGTCGTCGCCTTCGTCCGACCGGTCGAGGTCCTGACGGCCCCGGTGAAAATCGACGAAGCCCGCCTGCCGCCGACGCTCCGTTTCATCGAGACGAATCCGCTCGCCAATCAAGCCGTCCCCAAGACCACCCCGTTTACTTCTGCCCGTAATCAGACCGCCGCGCAGCCAGTCCCGGAGAAGATGCCTGCCAACTCGCCTCTCCCAAAGTCCGAGGGTAAGTCCGAAGAGCTTCGCATTGCGCAGGGCAAGCCTCGCTCCATTGATCAATCGGAGGCGCAGCCGATCTCCCAGCCTTCGATCTCGATGGCTGCGCCCGTCAAGGCCACGCCGCCGCCCGGCCCGGGCAAGTCGTCCGCCCAGCCCTCGCCGACTCCCGCCCCCGTCCCCGTCGCGGCCAATCCCGACCGTCCGCGCGCCTCCGTGCCTTCCGGTACGTATGGTCTGTTGCTGCGCCGACCCGTCGGCGTCAGTCGGGCCGGAACCATCGCGGTCGACGCGCGCTTCAGCAATTACGGTGACTATACGCAGCGGATGTTGGAGGCCATCCAGTCCAGTTGGTGGAGCATCATCGAGCGTTCGCGCTTCGAAAGCGTCAACCGCGGCAATGTGATCGTGCGCTTCCGGCTGCATCGCGATGGCACGGTCACGGACGCCAAGGTCCTCAGCACCGAGGTCACCCGGGTGATGACCCTGGCCTGCAAGGATGCCGTGATGGCGCCGGCCCCTTACGATATCTGGCGTGCGGATATGGTCGCCATGTATGGCGAGAGCGACACGGTCACGATCAACTTCATTTACCACTGATGACTCTGGCCACTGATTGGATCCCTTTCGGACGCGGAGTACGCGTGGTGGCTTCGCATGAGTGCGGGCTTATCGCGGTCGAGAAGCCTGATGGCATCCTGTCCCATCCGAATCCGGGTGAAGTCGCCGAGAAGGGTACCATCCTGATCACGGGCAACTACTCTCTCGACGAGGAGGCCTTCCATGTCCGCGACGGCAAGGGTGGCATTCGCCGCGTCTATCTGCTCAACCGTCTCGACTCCCCGACCAGCGGGACGCTGCTCCTTTCGCTCGACGAGGGCGTCGCCGACTTGGTCCGCAAGATGTTCGCCCGCTCGCAGGTCATGAAGCGCTACGTCGCCCTCATCCGTGGTCGCGGCCTGCGCACCCCCCGCGGTACCTGGCAGGACCAGATGGCCAAGACCAAAGGTCCCGGCGGTGGCGTGCGTTCCGAGACGGGCGCCGGCGCCCCCGCGGTGACGGTCTACGCGTGGCAACGCTCGGCTGGCGGCTCGCTCCCCCTTTCGCTCATCCAGCTCGACCCGCGCACCGGTCGCACGCATCAGTTGCGCGTCCAGAGCTCCGCGCACGGTCATCCCATCCTTGGCGATCGTACTTACGGAGACTTCGAATTCAACAAGGCCGTCGGCACTGCTCGTGGCTTTAAGCGTCTCTTCCTGCACGCCGAGTCGACGCAGTTGTCTTTCGACTGGCAAGGTACGAAGGTCGACTTCAAGGCCTCGTCCCCGATGCCGAAGGAATTCGAGGAAGCTCTGATTGCCGACGACGAGGCACCCGGCAAGGGCCCAAAGCGCCCGCGTCGCGACGCCGGCACGCCCATCTCCCCGCGCCTCCGCATTCGGCTCTGATTTCCCGGCATGCCGTCCGCCTTCCAGCTCATCGAAGTCCGCGGGCCCGAATTGTCGCCATGGATCGATATCCTGGGCGGGCTGCGTATCGCCGTCTTCCGCGAGTTCCCGTATCTCTACGCAGGCGACCTAGGGTATGAGCGGGAATATCTCCGAGGCTACCTCGCCTGTCCGCGCAGCCTCGTGGTCTTCGCTCAGGACGCTTCCGGTCGCACGGTCGGAGCGACGACGTGCCTGCCGCTGGCCGACGAGACCGAAGACTTCCGCGCCCCGTTCGTGCGCGCCGGCGTGCCGACGGACGACGTCCTCTACCTCGGTGAGAGCATGGTGCTCCCGGAGTTCCGCGGCGGCGGGCTCGGCGGGGAGTTCTTCGCCCGTCGCGAAGCGCACGCGCGCCGGCTGGGCCTTCGTACGACGGCCTTCTGCGCGGTCGACCGGCCCGCTGATCACCCGGCTAGGCCTGCGGGCCATCGGTCGTTGGACGCCTTCTGGACGCGCCAAGGCTATCGTCGCCGTCCGGAGCTACAGGCCGTTTTCCCTTGGAAGGAAGTCGGCGAAGAACAGGAATCTCCGAAGACCCTCACCTTCTGGACGAAGACATGGACCGCCTGACCCTCGCCTTGCTGACCTTCGATGTCGGCGTCCCTGCGGCCTCGCCCGATGCCTTCGCTGACCGTGTCTACGCGCAGGTGCGCGAAGCTTGGGACGATGGCGCGGACCTCGTCGTGCTCCCAGAGTTCCTCTGGATGGGCCTCGAACCATTCGTGGCGGATGAAGATAAGCTCCGCGGCGTGGCGCGACTCTTCTGGACGGACCTCTGGCCGCGGCTCGCCCCGCGCCTGGCGCAGGTCGACAAAGGAGTCGTGCTTGGCACTGTGCCCTTTCTCGGCCCGGACGGACTGCTGCGTAATCGCGCGCCGATCTGGGATGGCCTCGCCTTCCGGCATCAGGATAAACTGCACCTCACGCCATGGGAAGCCGCCTTCGTCGGCGGCGACGGTGTCGGCCTCTGGTCCTTCCGCGGTGTGCGCTGCGTCGTCGTCATCTGCCTCGACGTCGAGATCCCCGAGCTCGCTTCGCTCCTGCGCGGTCAGGGCGTCGAACTCATGCTCATACCCAGCGCGACCGAGACCCTGCTCGGGGTCGAGCGCGTGGGGCGTTGCGCTGACGCACGTGCGGTCGAACTCGGCTGCCATGTGGGCGTGTGCCATCTCCTTGGCCGCACCACTTCCGTGCTCATCGATGAGAATGTCGGCCGCGCGGCGGCCTTCGCGCCTTCGCAGGCTGCTTTCCGCGACGAGCCGCGTCACCTTGCCACCCCGGTCTGCGCCGAAGGCGACCACGCGCTCACCGTCGACGTCGACCTCGCGCTCCTGCGTCGCCATCGCGCGACGCCCGGCGAGACGGACCCCTCCAAACTCCCTGCTCGCCCGCTCCGTCTCCTTACCTGAACCCATGCACCCGCTCATCCAACAGTATTACCAGGCTTTCAACTCCGGCGACCGCGAGGCGCTGCTCGCGCTCCTTCATCCCGATATCGTCCACGAGATCAACGAAGGCGGCGTCGAGGTCGGCATCCCCGCCTTCCGTGCTTTCCTCGGCCGCATGGACCGTTCCTACCGCGAGCAGGTGGAGGACTTGGTCGTCTTCGCCGGCCCGGACGCCTCCCGCGCTGCTGCCGAGTTCCACATCCGCGGCGAATATCTTAAGACCGACGAAGGCCTCCCGCCCGCCACCGGACAGAAGTATCATCTGCGCGTCGGCGCCTTCTTCGAGGTCAAGGACGGCAAGGTCGCCCGCGTTTCGAACTACTATAACCTGAGCGCCTGGCTGCGGATGGTCGGAGCCTGAAGGGCGCACCCCTGACCCGCCCCCATTCCGGACGACATTTCTTGGTTTGTTCACGCCGTCATCGCCTCCTGGTCGGAGGATAAAGGGGGAGGCGGGCGCATTGCAGTTTGCCTCGCTTCGGCGGGGTGGCTTATTTCCCAGAAGACGGCAGCCCCGCCACCCCCATGAACCCCTTGCCCGCCGCCCTCCTGGTGCTGCTGCTGTCCGCTTTGGCGGAGGCTCTGCATGCCCGTCGGGTGCGCGTCGCCGCCCGGTTGGCTTTTGGCCCCGAGGGCGCCCCGCGGGGCTGGACCATTATCGCGCCTTTTCTGCGATGCATCGCGCTCGCGGCGTTCGCCTGGGGCTTGGCGGTGATGTGGCAGCTGCATCAGGCGGCCAAGGATGGTAAGCCCGCTGACACCAAGGAGCCGGTGCGTCTGGTCTTCGTGGCCGATCTTTCGCCCAGCATGTACCTGAAGGACGCGGGCCCAGAAGGGAAGCAGACCCGACAGGAGCGCATGCGCGAAGAAGTCGAAACCGTGCTCATGCGCGTGGGCGGCGATCTCCGTTACGGCGTCATCGGCTTCTACACCGAGGCCCATTCCGTGGTGATGGATGCGCGTGACCCCGAGCTGGTTCGCAATGTCTTCAATGGCTTGCCACTTCAATATGTGATGAAGGCCGGCTCGACCGATCTCGGAACCGCCATCAATGCGGCGGTTAAGGTGGTCGACGGCATGCCCGCGCAGACGGTGCGACTGGTCGTCTTCACTGATGGCGACACGATTCCGCTCCAGCCGATCCTCCCGCGCCCGAAATCCGTTAAGGACGTGCTCGTGCTCGGTGTGGGTAATCCGCGCAAGGGTACCTTCATTGCGGGCCACCAATCTCGGCAGGATGCTGAAGTGCTCGCGACGGTCGCGCGCTCCCTGCGCGGTTCCTATTTTGATGTGAACGAGAAGCATCTGCCGACTGCGGCCTTGGGCGACATGGTCCAGCGCACGCCGTTACCTAAATCTGGTCTCGATCTCGCCCAGTGGGCCGTGCTGGCCATGGCCTTGGGTGCTGCGATCCTCGCGCTGCTACCGCTGGCCTTGCAATATGCCGGCTCCCGCTGGCGCGTCGTCCGTCTCGAAACCGAAGCAGGGGAGGGCGCCGCCCGATGAGGAAATTCTTCACGCTGCTCTGGCTGCTCTTCCCCGTCGGGGTGGTTTATTATCATTTCAACGAAGGTCAGGCGCAGATGGCCCGCGAGAAAGCCCGCGACCATCTCGGGCGTATCCGCGAGCTCGAGCGTGCGAAGGAGCCTGATTGGCCGACCGTCGTCGAGGAATACGATAAGCTCGCGACTGAGTTGCCCCAGGACGAACGTCCCTCCGTCCGCCATCAGATCCGCCTCGCGAAGGCCAAGGCGAAAATCGAGATGCTCGACGTCGCCGGTGCGATTGCGGACTTGGCTCAGTTGCTCAAAGAGTCGGCGGCGGTTGACGGCGAGGACGGTTCGACGACTCGAGCGATTCGCGAGACGCTCGGCAAGGCCTACTTCTACGCGACCTCCTTGCTCAAGGCCAACGGGGCCACCGAGGACGAATGGCGTCCCTACGCCGAACGCACCCGCCAGGTGTTCCGCTACCTCGCCGAACATCAGGATCCGGCGGCCCTCGCCGATTATGAGAAACGCGTCGAAGCGGAATTCGCCCGTTCCGTCCGCCAGAATAACTTATGAAGCCCCACCTCCTCCTTTGCGCCCTCGGCGCCCTCGCCTTGGCTCAGGAAGCTCCCGCCCCTTCCGCTGTTGAAGGCGTGCGCGGTGTCCGTCAGGAAGGCTCCGGCAAGGTGAAGGAGATTGATCCCGCGGCGAAGAATGTGGCTCCCACCACTGTGCAGGGCGTCGACAAGGTCGACGGGGTGAAGGCACCGGGTGGTGCTAAGGCCGTGAAGCAAACGCCTCCGCCCGCCTCCGTTACCGAAGGCGCCCAGCCTGTGAAGGGAGCCGGCACGAAGGCCACGCCACCCCCTCCGCCTGCGAAGGGACTCGTCGGTGCCGAAGGCGTGAAGCCACCTGAAGGCGTGAAGGGTGCCGGCACCAAGGGTACGCCGCCTCCGCCGCCTGCCAAAGGTCTCGCTGGCGTCAAGGGCGTCAAAGCGCCCGCCGGCGTTAAGCCCGCCGCTGGTGGCATCAAGCCGGTCGAAGGCGTCACCGGTATCGGCGCCGGCAAGCAGCAGAATCTCGAAGCCGCGCTCCAGGTCCAACCCGCCGGTAAGCCCGAGCCGAAAAAGGCCAAGGCCGCCGCCGCGCTCCTCGGCGGACCCGAGCCGAAGGGTAAGCCCACCAAGCAGGATGACCGCAAACTCTTCGAAGAGATCAAGAAGATCCCCGACAACGGTTCCTGAACCCCCGCATTTCTAAACAACAAATATCATGAGACTCCTCCGTCCGTTCCTCTGCGCCGCCCTCGTGCTCGCCGCGACGCTTCCCGCCCAGCAGGCCGCCCCCCTCGACGCCAAGACGCAGCAGCAGTATGAGCGCCTGCTCCGCCATCGCTATACGCGCGACCTTACCGAGGTCTTCGCGGCGATGGAGAAATCCGCCAAGCCGGACGCGCGAGCGACCGCTGACGCCCGCTTCCTCTCCGCCTTCCGCCTCGGCGACTGGGCGCAGGTGCGGGCTGAACTTGCCTCGCTACCGCCCGAGCTCGGTCGCGGTATCTACGACAAGATACTCACCGATCTCGCCGAGCGTCCGAAGAATGGTGTCCGTATTGAGGACGTCTTCGCCCTCGCTGATGCCGCCCCGGGGGAACTGAGTGACCTCGAGCTCCGCAAAATCGGCCAGATGCTCGGCCAGGTCGTCTCGCCCAACGAAAGTTTCTGGATCGCGGACCGTCTGTCCCGCGGCACCGAGAAGCTGGGCGGCAAGGACCCTGCCCGTCGCCTCGCCGCCGGTCGCGTGCTGCTCGCCGGAGGCTTCCGTGACCTCGCCAAAGCTTACCTGCCTGATGGCGCTGACCTCGATAAGGTCGCCGATGAAGGCCTGCGTCTGGAGATTGCCGCCTTCCTTGCCGCCGAACAGGCCACCGAGCTCGCCCAGCGCGACCAAATCTCGCGCATCTGGAATGACAACGTAGCCATTCTTCGTTCGGAGAAAAAGATCAACGACTGGGAGAAGACCAAGGCCGCTGGGGAGATGCTTCGCGTGCTCACGCAGGTCTCGCCCGCCGTGCTGAGTGGCACCTTCGCTGAGCTGATGAAGGCCCAGCCCGAGGCCGCCCTCAAGATTGTCGGCGGGCTTTCGCGCAAAATCCAGAACGAGTCGCAGGCCGCTGCTGCCCAGCGCATTGATAACCTTCGCGCCCAGACCGTCCTCGCCAACCTCATCGCCGAAAATCCAGACGCTGGGGATGGACCTTGGAAGCAGATTCTTACGCTCATGGCCGAATCTTGGATGGCCGAGGTGGAGCAATCTTTCAGCCGCCAGTCGGGCGGGCCGCGCCGCGGTGGCAATAGCCGCAATAGTTCCAGTGAGATTGATCCCGAAGAGATGCTACTGCTCGCCCCTGCGGGCAAGTGGGTTGCGGCCTTGCCGGCCGACCTCCGCGACCGCTTCGACGCCAGTCTCGCCCGCGCTATCATCGTGAGCGCTAATTTCGAGATGGCCGCCGATCGCATCGTCGAGCTCGCTCGGCGTCGTCCGGCCGCCGGCGTGGCCCTCGCCGAAGACTTCCTCCTCGCCTGGGGGCAGGCGCATAATCCGCAGCTCCCACAGGAACTCAGCGCCCGCTATGGCCTACCCGAGGACGCCCGTATCCCGATTACCCCGGTGATGATGGAGCGTAACATCGAGAGCCTGGCTCGCATGATGGAGGTCTTCCGTAAGGCCGGCGTCGCTCCGCGCGACGAGAGTAAGGTCGTGAACGCCTTCGACTTGGCCTATAGCAACGCCGAGGCCTACCGCGATTCCCATATCGAGCGCGTCTTCGGTCCGACCGCTAAGATGGATGAGCGGGTCTTCTTCCTGCTCGCCCAGAAGATGCACTCTAATTTGGGAGACCGCTGGCGTCGGGCGGACATCCAGCGCGGTAGCTTGACCCGTCGTAACGAGGCCCAGACGTATGTGATGGCCGAAGCCGGGTATACTTCGCTGCTCAAGATGATTGATGAATGGCAAGCGGGACGGCCTGACGCCTACAAGGCACTTCTACTCGGCGCGGTCGTCCTCAACGACTGGTCTGATTTCGAAAGCTTCCAGGACTTGGCTCCGCTCGAGCCGGCCAAACGCCTCGTCGCCGCTAAGGAGAGGACGCTGCAGTCGCAGGACTATTTCCAGCGCGCCGCCGCGGCCTACGGCCGTCAGGTCGTCCGCCTTCAGGCCAATGAGCTGAGCATCGACCCGTACCTCAGCTGGTTCAACGCCGTCCTCGGCATTGGTAGCACCGGTCAGGTTAACCTCGGCCGACCGATGAACCGCGCCGCCCTCGGCCATATCCGCGCGGCCATCCTCGCCCTGCCGGGCAAGCTGGCGCCGACTCACATGGGCCAGCTGGCGAAGATGCTTAACAACCGCCTCAACGACACCAATAACCCTTTGCACGAGGACCTGAAGTACCGCTACCTCGCCAGCACGCTCGTCGTCACCAAGGATGATCCATTCTCCCTCGGCCTGAAGAAGCGCTCCGATTATCTCGACGAGCTGTTGAGCGAGATTCGCGTCGAGACGCGTGTCGATGGCCCTAACACCGTCGGCGTCAGCCAGGAGTTTGGCATCATCTTGAGCGTCGTGCACACCGAAGCCATGGGCCGCGTGGCCCGCTTCGGTCAGTATCTCAGCAACGACGCTATCGCCATCGCCGCCGCCTCGAAGCGCCGTGGTCCGCAGGTGGCCAAGGGATCCGAGCCGCTTGGTCCGCGCGATGAATTCGAGAGGAAGCTCACCGAAGGCCTCACGCCGTTCTTCGATATTCGCTCGATCACTTTCGCCGCGCCCGATGTGAAGTCGCGTCCGACCGCTCGTCCGGGCTGGGAGGAGACTCCGCTCGCCTACATTCTCGTCCGGGCCAGGGACGCCAGCGTCGATAAGATCCCGCCCGTGCAGATGGAGCTTCGCTTCATCGACCTCAGCGGGCCGGTGACCATTCCCGCCACTTCCGCTGAGACGCTGCTTAAGGTCGCCTCTGGTAAGCCGACGCCGCGTCCTGCCGATAAGGTCGAGGTCACGCAGACCCTCGACACGCGCTCGTTCGCCATCAACGGTTCGCTGAGCTTGGAAGTTGCTGCGACCGCCTCCGGTCTCGTGCCCGAACTCGATGACCTGCTCGACTTAGCCCCCCTGGCGGCCGTTGCCAAGGTCCGCCAAGTCACCGCCATCGACCCGCTGATGGTAAAGGAACTCAACACGTGGGGAGAGAAGGTGGCCCCACGTACCGAGCGCCGCTGGTCGATTACTGTCGATGGTGATGCCATCCGGGCGGCGGACAAGGCGACCGACGTGCCGTTCCCGACGGTCAAGGGCGCGAACACGACTACCGTCTGGCGCACCTACCAGGATATCGATCCGGTCGTGCTCTCGAAGGCCTCTGTCCTGCTCGATCGCGTCAAGGTCGCCCAAGGCGTCGGCTACGTCCCCCCGGTCGCCGAGGACTATTCCACGTACCTCTACATCGGCCTCGCTGCCGTGACGGCATTCGTCGTCTGGCTGACCCTCCGTAAGCGTGACACCGGGCCGCGTCCTCCGCGTGCGCGTGATGTCTTCAAGTTGCCCGCAACGATCGATGGTTTTGCCGTCGTCGCCTTACTGCGCAAACTGGGCACCAGCCCGCTGGTAAAGTTCACCGCTGCCCAGAACGCCGAGCTTCAACAGGACATTGAGCGCGTGCAGACGGGCTGCTTCGGCAGTGCGACCACGCTATCGCCCGCCGACCTGAAGACGGTCGCGGAAAAATGGCTCCGCCAACTCCGCTGATAGAACCATCCCAATTCCCACCCCTATCCCTACCCCTTAAAAAATGAGCAACCCTCCTAATCCCGCGGCCGTGCAGGCCGCCCACCAGTTCGTCGCCGACGTCCGTACGCGCGTCGGTAAGGTCGTCGTCGGCCAAGACGTCGTCGTCGAGCGCGTCATGATCGCGCTCCTCACCGGCGGCCACCTGCTCTTGCAGGGTATGCCCGGCCTGGCGAAGACGCTCCTCGTGAACACGGTCGCCAAGGCCATTGACCTGGATTTCCGTCGCATTCAGTTCACGGTCGACATGCTGCCGTCCGACATCGTCGGCTCCGAAGTCGTCGACCAGAAGACCGGCGACTTCCGCATCCACCGCGGCCCAGTCTTCACCAACCTGCTCCTCGCCGACGAAATTAACCGTGCCGCACCGAAGGTGCAGGGCGCGATGCTTGAAGCCATGCAGGAGCGCAAGGTCACCCTCGGTGGCCAGACCATGCGCCTGCCGACGCCGTTCCTCGTCATCGCGACGCAGAACCCCGTCGAGCAATCGGGCACCTTCGAACTACCCGAAGCGCAGCTCGACCGTTTCATGCTCCTCCATCGCCTCGGCTACCCTGATCGCGACGAGGAGCAGGATATTCTCCAGCGCCAGCTCGGCATGGGCCTGCGTAAGGAAGAGGGCGGGGCGGTCCCGAAGACGGCCTTCGACATGATCGACGCCTCGCCGGTTGGCGCCAAGGCCGACCTCGTCGCCGCAATGGAAGCCGTCCAAGGCGTCCACGTGAGCGAGGTCTTCCTCCGCCATTCCGTCGAGCTCGTCCGTCGCACGCGTGAATCCAAGGACCTCGACTTCGGTTGCAGCCCGCGCGCCGGCCTCGCCCTCGTCAACGCCGCCCGCGCCCGCGCAGTCATCCGTGGTCGTGATTACGTCACCCCCGAAGATCTCTTCGACCTCGCCGAGGATGTCGTCCTACACCGTGTCCGCGTGAGCTATGAAGCCGCGGCGGCGGGCCAGACGAGCGCCAAGGTGCTGGCATCTATCCTCGCTGGATTAGGCTGAACCGATGCTTCGTCCGCGGACATTGCCTCACGATCCGGTCGACAGCCGGCAGTTCGTAGTCGCCGTCCGGCGCCTCGCGAACAGCCTGGACTTCGGCCAGCGTGATTCCGTGTTCCATGGCGCCGGCCTGGAGTATGTTCAGTCCCGTCCGTATGTCGCCGGCGACGCCGTCAAGTTCATCGACTGGAAAATCTCGGCGCGCCTCGGCAAACTGTACGTCAAGGAGTTCAAGGAGACCAAACAGATCCCGCTGTATCTCCTACTTGATACCTCGGCTTCCATGTGCGTGTCCTCGCAGCCGCTGAGCAAGTATGCTTGGGCGGTGCGCGTGGCCACTGGCATCGGCTTGGCGGCCCAATCTTCGGTCACGCCCGTCGGCCTGTTGGGTTGTGGTGCCCGCGAACTGCATATCCGGCCAACCCTGTCGCGCAATATCGTGATGGAGTGGGCCCATCAGCTGCGTCAGCACGATTTCTCGGAGAAGACCTCGCTATCAACGCGCGCCCGCGAGCTGGCCCCCTCACTGGCTAAACGCACCACGGTCATCGTCCTGAGCGATCTCCATGATTCTGACGCCATCGCGGCGCTGCAGGTACTCTCCCAGCGGAACGATTGTATCGTGCTGCATTTTGAAGACCCCGCCGAGCAGGGGCTGGGTGGCGCGGGTATCATCCGCGGCGTTGAAGCTGAATCCGGCCGCGGTTTCGTCGGCTTTGGTGGACGTCGCCAGGTCGACTCTTCTGGTTGGAAGGCTGAGCTCAGTCGCTTTGGCATCGATTACCTCCATCTGCGCACCGACGAGCCGATCCTCGGCAAGCTGACCTACTTCCTCAAGAACCGCGGCTTCGCTAGTCGTACTGCCCGCTGACCATGGCCGCGTCGAAGAAATCGCTCCGTGCTTGGCTCCTTCGGGGCCTGGCCGTGTGTGCGGTCATCGTCGCTGGCTGGTGGTTCCTGCAGGAAGAGGACAGTCTCAAGGTGCCTCTTGGCGTCGAGCAGGCCGCCATCATCACTTACAGCGGACCCGGACTCATCGTGAAGCCGTTCCGTTATGGCGTGGCCGTGAACGTGCGCATCGCGCAGGTTACCGAGCATAGCGGTGCCAAGGTCTATGACGTCCGCTACCTCGTCAATCGCGAGGGAGAGCACGACCTCATTGCATACCTCATGTCGGATAATGGCGCTGCCCTGAGCGGCTTGCCTTCTTTCAAGGTGAAGGGTGACCCCAAGCTCTCGAAAGAGCTCGAAGCACGCGTCAAGGAGACCGAGGAAATCGGTATCGACGTGCGTGGGCATTATCAGGCGACGCTCGTGGCGCTTGCTGCCTTCTGGATTCTTTGGCTGTTCGCGCTCATCTTCTGGCGCCGTCCCAACAAGCCTGCCCCCGTCCCCGTGAAGCCCCCGCTCAGTTTGGCTGAACAGCTCCGCCTGCTCCTGGGCGAACTTGAACAAGGGGGACTCTCTGCTGAGCAGAAGGCCCGGCTCGAGATGCTCTTGCTCCGTTGTTGGCGTGAAGGCCTCGTCCCGGCCGATGCCCCCATGGCTGACGTTTTGGCTGCCATCGCCCGCGGTGAACGAACGGGCGAGGCCTTGAATCATCTCCAGCGCTGGCTCCATCGGCCCGGCTCAGGCGTCGCCGACGCCGAGATCGCAGAGATTATCCGCCAGCATCTGCCTGCCCCCGAGGCCGTCCGCCCATGACCTTCCTGCATCCCCAATGGCTGGCGCTACTGGCCCTCCCGGTCATTCTGGCCTTCTGGGAGTGGGTGCGCCCCGGTCAGCCCCTCGCGATGCCCTACGATGGCGGCAGGGGCCGTCGTGGCTGGTTCCTGCGTTGCCTCGTGCTCATCGCCAACTGCCTGCCCGCCTGCCTCCTAGCCGTTGCGGTCCTGTTCCTCGCGCACCCGATCACCTTCCAGCCGCCGGAAGTCGAGCGTCAGCTGACTAACATACAGGTCGTGCTCGATACCTCGGGCAGTATGCGGGGCCCGCATGGCGACCAGAGCAAGGGCAGGCACAGCCGTTTCGACTCTGCCATGGAGTCGCTCGAGAAGTTCCTGCGCCACCGTAAGGGCGATGCCTTCGGCCTGACGATTTTCTCGCGACACTTCATCCACTGGGTGCCCCTCACGTTGGATACGGAGACCGTCATCTTGTCGCGTCCGTTCATCACGCCCAACGTGATGCCCGACGAGTTGTGGGGCGGCACCTTCATCGGTAACGCCTTGACTGGGGCCTCGGCCCACCTCGCCGAGCGACCCGTCGGCGACCGGATGATTATCCTTATCACCGACGGCGAGAGCCCAGATATCAAGTCGCCCAAGGACGTGCCCATCATTGCCGACCTTAAGGAGAAGGGCGTCATTGTCTTCGCCGTGCTCATGACGGACATCCCGGTGGATCCTGCACTGATCGGCATCGCCCGCTCTTCTGGCGGCGAGGCCTTCAATGCCGTCACGCCGGAGGCCCTCAACTCTGTCTTCAAACGTATCGACGAGATGAAGAAGGTCGTCGTCCTGGAGAAGAAGCCGCGGGCCGCTGATTACTACGCCCCGTTCTTTCTGCCCGCGCTCGGCCTGCTTGCCGCCGCCGTCTTCGCGCTCTTCGGCCTTCGCTTCACACCCTGGTAAAACAAGAAGGCCGCCCGGGTGGGCGGCCTTCGGACCGGCTCCGCCGACCGCTCAGAAGCGGAAGGAGTAGTTGGCCTTGATCTGGTGGGCGGACTTCACGTCAGCACCGGTGTGGTAGTCGTAGCTCACGCCGGCGGAGCGGCCTTCGCCGAGTCCGAGGTTGAAGCCAATACCACCTCGCAGGAGGTCCTGATTGGCACCGAAGGTGCGGACCGCGAACGACGTGGGGGAGGCCGCATCCGCGAAGCTCGCGTTGAGGGTATCGCCATCGGTGGCGAGGGCGTGCTCATAGGCGACGTTCAGCGACACCGTGACGTTTTCGTCGAGCTTGATGCCGTAGCCCATGCCGACTTCGGCGGTGACGTCAGACTGCTTGGCCGCAGCCACGTTGAGGTTGGCGCCCGTACCGACTTCGGTGAAGGCGTCGCTCCGGGCGATGTTGCGGCTGAGCGCGACATAGGGAACCAAGGCGCCGAGCTTGGTGAAGCTCATGCGGGCCGACAGCGTGGTCGAGTTGATCTTCTGGTTGCTGAAGGTCTGGCCGCCGCGGGAGCCGCTGCTGGTCAGTTCACCTCTGACGATGCCGACATCCAGACGGCCGAGCGTCCATTCAGTGCCGAACCCGAGGCCGTAAGATTCACCTGAAGCTTCAGAAGCGAAGCCCGATGCGGAGGCCTTGCCGTCATTGTTGGCGAACAGCACGGAGAAGACCGAGGCGGTGCCGACCTTGCGGCTGAGCAGGGCGTAGGTCGCGTTCACGTCGAACGCGCCGTTGAGCGTTGTCGTCGAGGCCGTGGAGGTCGACTGCTGCTGGTCGTAGCCGAGCTGAGCGTTCCACGTATCACCGAAGGCCTGGGCTCCGGCGAGGGAGCGGGCCAGGGAGTAGGTGTTGCGGGAGGCCATCACGAGCGACGTGCCATACGGCTCAGGGGAGAGCGCGTCGAGGGCGGTGTCCACGTTGGCGGCGCCAAGGAAGGCGACGGTCGTAGCACCCATCTCGCCGGCGGCGATGAAGGCCTTTGTGCCGGTAGCGGCGGACAGGACGGCGGTGCCGTTCTTGATGACTGCGGCGTCAGTGAGGCCGTTCGCGTAGAGTGCGGTGGCGATCGCCTTGCGGTTGGTGTCGGTCGTCAGGTCGGCGAACGTCTGGGTTTCGGTGATGCCGGAACCATGGATGCGGCCCGTGGCGTTATTGAAGAACACCTGCGTGGTCTGCGTGCCGCGGTCGAGCGTCGTGAAGGCACCCGAGTAGGCGAGCGCGCTCACGGCGACGACGGACTGGGTGCGAGCCAGGTCGAACGTTCCGCCGGTCTTCGTGACCTTCAGGTTACTGCCGGCCTGGAAGGTCGCGGTGCCCGAGACGACCACCTGGTCATGCTGCGTGCCCGCGGCGAGACCCCAGACTTCGATGTCGAGCGTACCGGCTTCGACATAGTTGCCGTTCACGGTGAGCGTGCCGGGGGAGTTGCCCGGGGCGAGCGTGCCGAGGTTGGTCAGGTTGCCGCCGATGCTCAGCGTGCCGCCGAGGGTGCCGTTCTTGAGGATGCGGACCGACGAGGCAAGGGAGCCGTTGACGACCAGCTTGCCGGCTTCGATGTTGGTGTTGCCGGTGTAGGAGTTGGCGCCCGTGAGGGTCAGGGTGCCCGTGCCGTTTTTCCAGAGGCCGCCCGTGCCGCCGATGGCACCGGAGACGGAGGTGGCGGCGGTGGTATTGAAGACGCCGCCCGTACCCGTGAGGGCGACATCGTGGGTGATGGCCGCACCGTTGGCCACGATCGCGCCGCCGTTGTCGAGCGTGAGGAGGTTGCCCACCAGGCCGCTGTTGGAGCCGGCCTTGTAGTTGAGGGCGACGAACTGGCCCTGCTCGACCAAGGTCGCGGCGCTCGGTCCGGTCGCGGGAGTATGGCTTTGGTTGGCCACGAGGAACCACTTGGAGCCGACGATTCCGTCGTTCACGATCGAGGTGATGTCGATGATGCCGGAGTTTTCTTCGTCGATGGTCTGGAAGGCGTTGCTGCCGACCGTGAAGCGGCTGCGGTCGGACTCGAAGATCTGCACGGCACCGGCTTCGCGGAGAGCCTGACTGCTGAGAGAAGGGTCGATCACCCAGTGCTTGGCGACGTAGGAGGTGTTGCCCGGGTCCTCCTGGATGTAGACGAGGCCGTCCTCGCCGACCGTGAGGTTATCGAAACTACGGGCGGCTTGGCCGTCCTTGCCGATGATGTTGGCGGAGTTGGCGAGCACCGAGATCGAGCCGCCGGTGGTAAGGATGCCGTTGGTGTCGTCGCTGTTGAAGTCGAGCATGTAGAGCTTCGACGACACGGTGACGTTGTTCATGGCCGAGCCGCTGGCCCCCGTGGTGACGAACACCAGCGAGTCATGGTCGAGCCAGTGGGCGTCTTCAGGGCGGGCGAACTGGGTGACTCCGAGGCGGAGGGACTCGGCCTGGAACTGGGCGCCAGTCTTGCCGGGGAGGGTCGCATTATCGAAGATTTGGGCGAGTTGGAAGGTGCCGACGATGCCCGTGTTGTTCTCGAGGGCGACGGCACCTGTGTAGCCGCCAGCGGAGTTCACCTTGATGCCGTAGGTGAGGCCGTTGGTCAGGCCCGCACGCTCGACGGCGTTGCCGGTGTTGGTCTTCTGGCCGATGTAGACGTAGACTTCGCCCGGGGTGGTGTCATCCGTGCCGACGACGACGGTCTGCAGGAGGTTGGCTGCCCCCGGGCTCAGGCCGTAGTTCGAGCGAGCGAGCGCGTTTTCATAGGAATACTTTCCGTGGTGGGGGAGTTCGAACATCTTGCCAGCATCGGCGCCGGTGACGACGAAGCCGAACAGCTTGCCTTCCGCGCCGGTCTCTTCGCCGGTCATGAAGATGCGGCCGAGGTAGCCGGTGTTGCTGTTGGCATCCCAGAAGGCGTCCAAGGCCGGGAGGTCGGCGGAGCAAAGGCGCGAGATGGCGTAAGGCGAGGCCGGCTGGGCCCAGGTCGTACCGTTCCACATCATCTGGCCGGCCGGGGAGGCGATGAGATCGCTGCCCGCGACGACCTGCCAAGTCGAGGTATTGATGGTCCACTTCGAGACGAAGGCCCCGACGGCGCCATGGGCGCGGGTGGTGCCGACCGCGGAGCCGTAGGAGTTGGCCGCGCTCTGGATCTCGTGGGCGGTGAGCAGGGTCAGGGTGCCGTCGCCGTTGCTGAAGGCGCCGAGACCGTCGACGAGTCCTACCATCTTATAGGAGCCGATGGTGTCGCCGACCGTCAGGACGGAGGTGGCGGACCAGCCCGGGGCGGTGGGCGTAAGGTAGGAGGTCTGGGAACTGGACGGACCCTGGATCAGGCTCTGCGCGGAGAGCGAGACGGTGGTGGCCGCGGCGACGAGGAACAAACGTGCGATGTTTTTCATGGGTAGGGACGAGCACCTTACCTTTACGTCCCGACGGAACGGCGTCATATTTGTGTCGGCAGCGTCATACACCGAAAGGTCACTTCCGCCGCAAACGCCACAAGTGGCGTGCGACCGTGACAAGCGCAGTCGTTCGGTAGTCAAGCCGCCACTAATGCGACATGCCTGTCACCTTTGTCGCCAAGCCGTCGCCTTCGTCACTTCATCATCGCCAATCCGCGGAATGCGAAGGCCAATCCGAGGGCGATGAGAAGATAAGAAGACACGTAAGGGGCGCGGGCGGCGACGCGGCTGAACCAGCCGGACTTCTCGGCGAGCTTCTGGAAGCCCCATGATGCGAGCACGCCGACGGAGATCATGGTGAGGGCGAGTCCGAAACTGAACGCGGCGACGATGCTGAAGCCGAGGGAGAATTCTTTGAGCTGCAGACAGACGATCAGGATCGAGACCGCGGCCGGGCAGGGCATGAGTCCGCCCGTCAGGCCGAAGATCACAATCTGTCCGGTGGTGACCTGCCGGTTCGCGAAGCGCTTCTGGATATCCGCCGCGTGCGCGCGGGCGTGCGCATCCTCGTCCTCATGGCCGTGATGATGGTCATGGCTATGGTCACCTTCGCCGTGGTGATGATGACCGTGTTCCTCACGTAGGCGCATGATCGTCCAGACGGCCATGCCGATGACGATGAGGCCGCTGATGAGGAGGAAGTAGGGTTCGGTTTGCTCGACGTTCCAGTGGGAACCGTAGTTCAAGGCCAGGCCGGCGAGGACCCAGATGATGAGCGTGTGGGAGAGGGCGGCGCAGAAGCCGAGCAGGGCGGCCTGCCAGGCGGTACCGCGGATCGCGATGATGAAGGCTGCCATCATGGTCTTCTACTGGCCGGGCTCGAGCCCGTGCAGCGCCCCGAGAAGGATCGCCACTGGGATGTACAGCCAAGCGTGAGCGGTGCCCTGTTGCAGCAGCTGCGAGAAGTCCATGGCCCGAGGCTAGGGCCGCGCCGGGGTCTGTCCACCCCGATGCTTCAGCCGGTGATGACCGGGATCTTCAGCGACTGGCCGCCGTTGAGCGCTGACTGGTGGGCGATCATCCCCGGCACCGTGTAGGCCAGCGCTTCGTCGATCCCGACGAACGGTTTGCGGCCCTTGGCGATTGCATCGATGAACTCGTGCGTGATGAAGCAATGCGAGCCTTCGTGGCCGCTGTCGTGGCGCAGCGGTTCGGGGAGCATGTCGGTCTTCCACCATTTGACCTCCGCATATTTCTCGAGAATCTGCGACGAACGCTCGAAGCCACCGCTGTCCTTTTCGGTCTTCGTCTCGGCCCGGACAATCGAGGGGCCGGTGGTGCCGGTGGGGTCGCTGAAATAGAAGCTCATCTTGTCGCCGAAATAGCGGGCGCGTTCTCCGCCTTTTTGGGCGCCCCGCCACCAGATGGCCACGCGCATGCTGTTGCCGCGGTCGGTACGGAAGAGCGCGGTCTCGGTCCAGAAGGGGTTGTGATAGGCGTTGTCCTTTACGATTGGGTGATCGTCGCCCCAGCCGTGGCAGACGACTTCCGTCAGCCGTTCGCCCGTCACGCTGAGCAGGTGGGAGGTGCAGTGGGTCGGGTAGTGCATCGGCGGCAGGCCGTGCCGCCAGGTGCGCTTACCCTTCTCGAAGTAGAGCGTCTCGAGTCCGGGATGGTGGTATTCCGATTCCGTGTAATACAGATGCCCGAAGCGGCCTTCGGCGTGGAACTTGCGAGCCGAGATGGTGAGCTGCTGCCAACAGCTGGTCTCGCCCATCATATAGGTGAGTCCGGATTTCTTGACCTCACCAGCGAGCTGGCCGCATTCCTCGAGCGTCATCGCGGCGGGCACGGCGCTGAGCACGTGCTTGCCGGCGGCCAGGCAGAGGAGGGTATGCCGGACGTGATCCGGCGCCGGGGTGGCGAGGAAGACCGCTTCGACCTTGGAGTCCTTGAGCATCTCTTCGAGCGAAGGGTATCCCTTGTCGCACTTGTAGACCTTCTGCAGCGCGGCGAGGCGCTCGGGGCGGAGTTCCGCCACCGCCTCGACGATGCAGTCCGGATGCTCATGGAATTGGAAGCTGAGGCCAAAGCGGCCGCCGACAATCGCCACGCGGACCTTGCGGGCCGGGGCGGTGAAGCCGACCTGGCCGAAGAGGGAAGTCGATGCCAAGGTAGCGCCCAGCAACGTGCTTTGGCGGAGGAAGTCGCGACGGGTGCTCATGGGGTGACATCAGCCTCGCCACTTACCCGAAGCCTGCAATCCGTGGTATGGATTGAAGTCGGTCATTGCGGTCTCCGTGGACGTCTTCAGAAGTATCTTATGAATCCGCCCCTTGGTTCGTCGCTTCGTCGTATTTGGCCGTTATTCGCCGCGGTCGCTCTGTGCGCCCAGACGGCCCAGGTGCTTGAGACGAAGACGATCACGCCGCCCGAGGAGCCCTATGCCGGCTGGTCGACGCTCGCGCGCCGCGCCAATGGTGAACTCTGGGTCACGTGGTCCGGCGGCCGCGACGGCCATGTCTGCCCGCTCGGCCAGGTGAAGGCGATGACCTCCAAGGATCAAGGCGCGACCTGGACCTATCCGCGGGTGCTCCTCGACGGACCGATCGACGACCGGGACAGCGGCGTGATGGAGACCGCTAAGGGTACCTTGCTCGTGACGACCTTCACGTCGCTGGCCTACGAGGACCGTGGCCTGATCGCCAAGCAGACGCCGGAACGGCAGGCCCGCTGGAAAGCCGCGCAGGACCGCCTGACGGCCGAGGAGCGCCGGGCGCAGCTCGGCGAGTGGGTGCTCCGTTCGACCGACGGCGGCAAGACCTGGTCCCCGCCCATCCCGACGATCGTCAACAGCCCGCATGGCCCGACGCAGCTGAAGGACGGTCGCCTGCTTTACGTCGGTAAGGAGCTTTGGAAGCCGGAGGGTCGAATCGGCGTGGCCGAATCGAAGGACGACGGCCTTACCTGGACCTGGCTGAGCGAGATTCCGACGCGGCCTGGAGACGAAGTGAAGAAGGGCTATCACGAACTCTTCGCGATCGAGACGGACGACGGGCGCATCGTCGCCCAGATCCGTAATCATAACAAACCCGACGTCGGCACCACGCTGCAGACCGAATCGGCCGATGGCGGCAAGACCTGGACCGTGCCGAAGGCGATCGATGTCTGGGGCCTGCCTTCGCATCTGCTCAAGCTCAAGGATGGCCGGCTGCTCATGACTTACGGCCATCGTCGCAAGCCCTTTGGCAATCAGGCGCGCATCAGTGCGGACCAAGGCCGGACCTGGAGCGAACCGCTGACCATCTCCGCTGACGGCGAAGGCTACGACCTCGGCTATCCTGCGACGGTCGAACTCGCCGACGGCACGCTGCTCACCGTCTGGTATGAATTCCAGAAGCCCGCGGGCAAGGCCGTGCTCCGCCAGGCGAAGTGGAAGATCGGTCAATGAGCGAGGGCCGGTTGACCCGTTGACCGGAGGGCCGGAGGGATGCTCATCATGACTGGCTTGGATGGGCCTTCTTCTGGCCAACGGGCCAACTGTTCAACCGATCAACTTTCCTGAAGTCCGAAGCCTTGGGACTTGCGGACGTCGCCGACGTACCAGTTCTCGAGCTTCTCGCGGGCCCAAGGGGTCTTACGCAGGAAGGTGAGCGACGACTTGATCGTCGGGTCGAACATGAAGCAGCGGATCGGGATGCGGTGGGCGAGTTCCTGCCAGCCGTATTTTGCGACCATCGACTCGAGGAGTTTCTGCAGGGTGACGCCATGCATAGGATCGCGGTGAGGGGGACGTTCGTCGGGCATGGCGTTCAGGCAGCGCAGCGCTTGAGGAAGACCAGCTGGGCGATCGCCACGATCTTCGGCGGCAGGAGGCGCGGGCGGATGATCGCCGGGTCGGTCGTGTGGCTCGTCACTTCGAAGAGGCCATTATAGAACCATTTACCGCCTTCGGTGCGACGGACATAGACCGGCAGGGGCCCGCGCGTTTCAGCAAGGCGGATGCCCCACTTGGCTTGGTCGCCCTTGCGGCCGACCCAGACTTCGCACGGTTCGCTGTCGGCGCGCGGATTCCAGCCGAGGCCTAGGCAGACGCCGATGACCTCGGTGCCTTTATGGATGACGAAGTTCGGGGGCTTCGGGTCGCCGCCGAGGAACGCGCGGACTTCATCGAACTCGTAACCTTGGCCGACGACGTGCGGGGCAGGGGTGGGAGAAGGCGAAGCGTCGGACATGGCTGAAGGCAATAGGGTGCCCGTCCTTGCGGGGGAAGGCTAAATCCCGGTCCAACAAAAAGGCACGCTTGCGCGTGCCTTTCGTCGGGTGCCTGCGAGGGCTCAGGCCTTCGGCTCGTCTTCCACTAGGCGGATGCGTAGGTCGCGCAGCTGCTTCGGAACGACGGGGCTCGGGCAGTCGGCCATCAGGTCGCGGCCGTTCTGGTTCTTCGGGAAGGCGAGGATGTCGCGGATCGAGGAGCGGCCGGCGAGCATGGCGACCACGCGGTCGAAACCGAGGGCGATGCCGCCGTGGGGCGGGGCGCCGTAGGAGAAGGCCTTGAGCATGTAGCCGAAGCGGCTTTCCACGAGGTCCTGGGGGATCTTGAGGATGTCCTCGAAGACGCGCTTCTGGACGGCCGGGTTATGGATACGGATCGAGCCGCCGCCGAGTTCGACGCCGTTGAGGACGATGTCGTAGTGCTGGCCGCGCACTTTGGCGGGATCGGTGGCGAGCAGAGGCTCGTCCTCGACGACCGGAGCGGTGAACGGGTGGTGGGCGGAAAGGTAGCGCTTGTCTTCTTCGTCCCAGAGCATCAGCGGGAATTCGATGACCCAGAGGAAGTTGTACTGGTTGGCCGGGAGGGTCAGGCGACCGCGGGCCTTGAGGAGGAAGGAGGACTCGAGGCGGATACGACCGAGGATGGTCGAAGCCTGCGACCAAGGGGCGGCGGCGAAGAAGACGATGTCGCCGTCCTCGATGTTGAGCTGCTGCTTCAGCGCGGCTTTTTCTTCGTCGGAGAAGAACTTCACGATCGGCGACTTCCATTCGCCCGCTTCGCACTTGATGAACGCGAGGCCCTTGGCGCCCTGGCTCTTGGCGATGGTCTCGAAATTAGTCAGCTCGCCCTGGGTGATGTCGGCGAGACCCTTGGCGTTGATCGCGCGGACGACGGAGCCCGGGGTGTTGGCGGCGCCGTTGAAGACCTTGAAGGAGGAGTTCTTGAACAGGGCCGTCAGGTCCTGGATCTCCATGCCGAAGCGGGTGTCCGGCTTGTCGATGCCGAAGCGGTCCATCGCTTCCTGGTAAGCCATGCGCGGGAAGGGCGTCGGGATGTCGATGCCGAGGGTTTCCTTCCAGGTGCGCTTGAGGATGCCTTCGATCAGCTTGTACATGTCCTCGCGGTCGATGAAGGACATCTCCAGGTCGACCTGCGTGAACTCCTGCTGGAGGTCGGCGCGGAGGTCTTCGTCGCGGTAGCAACGGGCCATCTGGAAGTAGCGTTCCACGCCGGCAACCATGAGCATCTGCTTGTACTGCTGCGGGGACTGCGTGAGCGCGTAGAACTCGCCGGGGTTGGTGCGGCTCGGCACGAGGAACTCGCGGGCGCCTTCCGGGGTGCTCTTGAAGAGGGTCGGGGTCTCGATCTCGAGGAAGTCCTGGCTGTCGAGCTCGGCGCGGATGGCGCGGGCGGCCTTGGCGCGGAGCTTGAGGAGGCCGATGTTGCGCGGGCGACGGAGGTCGAGGAAGCGGTATTCGAGGCGGAGGTCCTCGTTCACCTTGTCGGCCTTGTCGTCATCCATCGGGAACGGCAGGTCGGCGCAGACGTTGTGGACGACGAGGGATTCGGCGGCGATCTCGATGCTGCCGGTGGCGAGCTTGGCGTTGACGGTGTCGGCCGAGCGGGCGCGGACCTTGCCGGTGATCTCGATGACGGATTCCGTCTTCAGCCGCTGGGCGATCTCCTGGATGCCGTTGGCGCCCGGATTGAAGACCACCTGGGTCATGCCTTCGCGGTCGCGGAGGTCGACGAAGGTCACGCCGCCGAGGTCGCGCTTGGTGTCGACCCAACCCACGAGGGTCACGGTCTGGCCGGCGTCGGC
>SXGQ01256797.1_pt1 | contig 31508 bp, 45 predicted proteins | sample 3178371 | NCBI WGS metagenome assembly SXGQ01 (sample SAMN11356859, study PRJNA531348) | freshwater metagenome | isolation source: freshwater sample F1-20 | place: China: Fuxian Lake, Yuxi | collected 2017-12-25
ACCTGCTCCGCCACCACGAATTCCAGTTCGTCCACTTGCGGCACCGCTGCGAGAACGAGCTGGAAGAGGGGTCTTGTTAATAGACTTGCGAGCTTTGGCTTCTGCTTTAGTTTGCTTTTTGGTTTCTTTTACCCATTTATTTTGAGCTTTTTGAAAAGGCTTTCCAGTTTGTTTGGCAAGTTTTTTTTGTTCTTTTCTTTCTTTTTTATATTGTTTATTTGTAATGGGAAGACCAGTAAATAAATCATATTTTTGTTTAGCCATTATCTATTACCCTTTTTTATTGAACCTTTAACTTTTTTAAGGTTTGGATTCTTACGCTTGGCAGCAGCAGATGCCTTACGAGCACCTGCTGCAAGAATGGCTCCAGCTCGCTCCGTAGGAATACCCTGCTTCTTTGCAATCTGTGCTTGGGCTGCCTTGAATCCCATTCCCTTTTTAACTTTCATTTCTTAGTCACTTTCTTTTTAATGGGTTTCTTTTTTAAAACACCGTCTGGATTTCGGCTTGACCAACCTGGAATCTTGGTGACATCGTTGCCATACTTTTTGAGTGTATCTTCAAAGCTGCGTGGCTTCTTAGGATTCTTTTTTGGCATTATTTCTTCTTCGCTTTCTTAGCCATTTTCTTAGCGCCCTTTTTCATTTCCATACGCTTCTCAGCCTTGGATTCCATCTTCTCTCCCATAGCATAAGACTTAGCTGCCTTCTTGCCCTTAGCTGTATATGGGAACTTTTTTCCATTTACCATTGGCATTGTTATACTCCTAGTTCTTTCATTACCTCTGCTGATTTTTTGTTGATGTGTTTTGCTGGTGGCATCTTGCCAGCGTCATATGGACGCCCAAGTGTTTCACTAGCTTTAACTGCTTCCTGAATCTTCCGCATAGAAGTTCCAGCTGGTTGGATACCATTAGCTCTTGCATCTTTATAGGCATCCAATTCTGCATTGAACTTTCGGTTGCTCATAACCTTACGGCTACTAGCATCACCTGCGTTCATACTGAGAGTTAAACCTTTGCATCCAAAGCACCCCTCAACAAACTCTGGATGAGATTCCCAATGCTTCATAGCGCTGTAAAGTTACTTTCGGTTATTCCAACATTGCCAGCAATTAAAGCAGCCTTTGTTGTATCATCAACTGTATATTCATAACCACCCCGATATACCTCTGGATAGTCTAATAAGTCTTCATCTTGTGGATAACGTATTTGTGCATAGGCACCAGTAGTTAATCTAACAATAGTTATACCACGGTCAATCTTGTAGAAATAAAACAATCTATGTCCGCCAGCAGGACCTTCTTCTACAGTCGGTGTATTGAATAGCCATTCAGCCATTTATCCTCCTAATGGACTCACCATCAGGCAGGGTTCCCCCTGCCCGACAGTCAACCAACTAAAGAGCAGCGATTGAGGAACCAGATGTGATTCGGAACAATGCCTCATCACGGTAGACGGCAAAGCCAAGCACGCCGTACCAGCCCATTGGGCGGAAACGCATAAGCTTGTCAGTGACGTTACCAATGACGATATGTGGCTCTTCGGCAACGGCTTCTGCCAATGCTTGCTGTCCACAGACGATTGTGTTGAACACACGGGTAACAGGTGTAACCTGAACAACAGTTGTTGCGGTTACTGCAGCTGTGTTAGCTGTGTCAAGAGTGAAGGTTGTGGTGTTGCCAGAGGTGCTGATTGCGGAAATCTTTGCACCCGAAGCGATACCAGTTCCAGAAATCTTGTCGCCAACTTCTGCACGGCTTGCAATAACAGCTGAAGAAGCAACACCAAGGGTGAAGCCTCCAGATGTACCAGCAACGGTTACAGCGGTTGTAGCGAGAGGAGTCTGGTCAGCGCCTTCCTTGGCGTTGTAAAGACGTGACGACTCAACAAAGAATGCACCTTCGTAGTCGCCAATTTCTCCTGCCCAGATATTGTCAACAGCAGGATTGCTCTGTGCGTGAACGAAGTTCCATCCCATATTGCCAGTCTCAGCACGAAGGTCGTGTGAAACTTCTGGGTGAATACCAGTCCAGTACAAGGAACCACGGCGAGCCTTAGCCTTGTTACCACGGAGCTTAGCAACTGCACGACGGATGTCTGCAGAGTCAATAGTGTCAGCAGCATCTACGTTAGCAACAGCGGTTGCGTTACCTGCGTAGATGTTGTTGGAACCTGAGCGGAGAGTCGTCATCGCTACAGTATCGATAGAATCAGCAAGGTTGTAAGCAATGATGTTTGCAACAGCTGGGTCTACGTCTGCGAGCGAGAAGAGCTCAAGAGCGCGGGTTACGAGGACTGCATTACCGTACTCAGAAAGAGTAATGGTAACGGAAGTCGGTGTTGACAGAGATACTGCATCTGGGTCAGTTGTCTCGGTCAAAGCAGTTGTAGCCTGGGCAAGGTCGACGTACTTCTGGAGTACTACGGTTGAGCCAGGAAAAGCTTGACGGGCTGGACGCTTGTCTGCGACAGAACGAATGAGTGGTTCTGAACGGAGAGCGAACTCAAGAAGGCGGTCATACGCCTTCTGAACTAGACCAGCACCACCAACGGTACCGCCTAGAGAACTAGACGATGTATCGGTATATGCCATTGAGTTGTCACCTCCAAGTGACTATGAACGGTTATGAATTGCGTAGTAAGTTGATTAACTCATCCATTGAACCCGCATTGTTCATACGTGTTTCAATGTCTACGGCTTTGTCTGGAGTAATACCGCCTTGAGTAAGGATGTCTTGCTGACGTAATGTCGCAAGGTCCTGTTGCCTATCCTCAGCCTCAGCCTGTGGGTTATAGCCAATCAAATCTCCATTATCACGGAGCCAAGATTCAATAGAATCTTCATTGGCATCATCTACATCTTTGAGTATAAGGCGGGCAGCCTTGGCGTTTACTCCTCTTTTTGCTAGGACTTCTGTGACTGTTCTTTCTTTCTTTTCCTTGAGGAATCCTTCAAGCTGTTCAGAAAGTTCCTTGATGCGTTTCTCATCAGCACGCTTAGCCTTACGGAGCTTCTTAACAAGGTCTGCTCCTTCGACTGGCGTATTGTCGGTTACATCCAGGTCGTCATCTTCATCATCCCAGTAGTTGTTGCTCATAGCAACCACCCTTTCTGTTTGTAGTTAGTCGCAAGCCACAGTTCTACTCAGGGGTAAGTAGGCTGGCTCTTGCTACCAGTCTTATACGCTGCACGGGGCTGGTAGGTCCGTGTCAGGAATCTATATTCTTCCGCCAGTTTCGCGGGTTAGAGATGTCTTACTAAGTCCAGACTCTCCACTAAATGCTGCCATCTCGCGCTTTACAAGCGTTTCTCTAGCACGCTGAGCAGAAGCAAGTCCTTGGAATACTTCTGCCTCTGCGGTAGCTTGGGTATAAGAAGGCAACTCTTCATAAATCTGACTTAGTTTTATTGCCTCTGGCAATACATCTGCTATAACTGAATAACCTTGACGAGCTAGTTGTTTATCTACGCCAAGTTTTGCAAGTCCTTGTGCAACTTCTACGCTACCAGAAAGACCTTGTGCTACAGCAGCGCCATAGATTTCTGCTGTAGAAACCTTCTCTTTAAGTACATTTACATTTTCTGCAGGATTAAGGAAATAGCGAGTAAGGTCTGAATCAGTAATACCATAGATAGTCTTAAAGGCATTTCTGGTAGCAGCATCAGTATTTTGAACCCTGTTATAGGATGTTTGAACCCTATCATTGAACTCAACTGCAGATATATTAGCCCCAATAACTTCAGCCATACGGCGAGTTCTTTCACCACCCTTAGGACCAAAATAGTTAATCAACCCATATGATGTAAGAGTTTCAGAATAACTATCTTCTAAAGCAAGATATTCTGCTTCGGACAAAACATTTAGTCCCTGTTCCCTACGTAGTTCATTACCATAAAATCTCTTTTTATAACCTATTGGTTGTTTTGTAATAGGGTCTTCATTGTATTTCTTTTCGGTTTTAAGGGCTAAAGTAGCAGCAGCTGGTCCAACACCAGATATCATTAATTCATTAATAGCTGGTATTAAATCTTCCAAACCATAATTTGTAAAGATTTCTTTTATCATAGCAAAAGCATCTTGCTGTTCCATAGAAACAGTAGCTGTAGCAGCAGTTCCAGTAGCACTACCAGTAGAGGCTGTGTACTCTCCGCGTGCTGTAGCACCCATAGTTGAGGCAGAAGGATATGTTCCTAAAGCACCTCTACTGTCACCGTCTCTTTGAGTTGGCACACCAGCGGAAGGATAGGTCTTTCCAGCAGCTATGCTGTCTTGACCTCTTAGCGGGATTACATCTACTGGCGTAGTAGATATAGATGGAGCTGGTGGTGTTGGGCTAATAAAATTCTTAGGAACAAGTCTTTGAAAAGCATCAGTATATTCAGGAGTTGATGCTGGTGTTGCCTTCTTGGGCGTAACCCTTTCGGCTCCTTTTTTCTTTGCCACTATGACACCAATCCGAACGACTGCAAAATATCAAGAGCATATGTTGCAGCAGTATCTCTAGCATTTTTAGTCTTACCCCAACGTGGGTCTTTTCTAAGCATCGTATTAAACTCAGTAATAGACATAGTTCCTTGATTATTGTTGTTTAACAAAGCGGTCTGAATAGATGGGTCATTGACATCAATGCTTTGTGGATTTATCTCAAGAACATTAGACATATCATAAATGTATTGCGAAGCAATATCCTTTACAGATACATCCTCATTTATAAGATTTGCTATGTTTTGGTATTTAACCTGAGCTAACTTAATAAGTTTAGTCTTTGTCTGTTCTAATGATTTACCCTTTGTAAGGTTATTGGACACATAATCAAGTGCATCTTGTTGTGTCATAGTAATACCATATTGGCTAGCAAAACTCATTATATCTTGAACATTTGCTGCAGCTTGTCCACCAGCAGATAAAACCTTATCTATCTTGCTACCCTTGATTGCAGTTCCAGCAATCTTGCCCAACAAAAGGGTTTTGTCTAAATCACTAACCAACTCACCAGTTGCTGAACGACTAATTAGGTTGCCATCAGAGTCATACTTAGCAGTAGTAGAAACAATATTCTTGCGTTCTAAATCACGCAGTGCTTCATAGTAAGCATCTTCTTCTTCTTTAGAAGCACCTCTACCAAGATACTGCATAAAGAACATATCTGCTTGGTCAGCAGCATCAGCTCTTTTTGTAACAAAGCTTTCAGTGCTTGTCCTAGTCTTGCCTTTAACAGAACCTTTTGCATCTCCAGAAAGATATTTAGCAAATGATTGTACCTTTTTAGCACCTTTAAGTTCAACAGCATCAACGGAATTAATGCTGTAATTTCTAAGACCATACTGAAGACCCTTGTTAAAATCAGGTGCTGAGAAATCTTTTTTATCATAAGTATCTTTGTCAATTAAACCAGCAACATACATAGAAGTAAACAAAGAATCTAAGCCACCAGGAGTAGCTTGTGCATCTTTGATAATTTTATTACGCAATTTATCAAAGTTGCTTACAGGGGTTAAGTCAAGCTTACCTTCGGGTGTAAGATAAATATAATGTTCTTCTGCAGCCTCACTGCCTGGTGCTAGACCACTAACAAATGTCTGACCATTTGCATCAGTTGTTACTTGAAGTTTATATGTCTGAAACTGAGAACCTAAAGGACTTGGACTAAAAAATTCTATAGCTCCGCTTTTTTGTTTGGTTTCACGGCGTTCAGTATCTTTTGCCTTTATTGCTTGTGTTTTATCATATTCTACTGGATTAGCACCAAGTGGATAGAAATTATCATCTTGCATATATCCAACATATAAGCCAGTTTCATTATCAATAACAACATCAACAAAACCAAGTGGAAAGCGTTTATCTACACCCCAGTTAATTATGTTTACAGTACGAGTATTCTCAGGACGAGGACGTAGTTCAGCCATTAGAATCCTTTCCTAAATACTGTATAAGTATCGCGGGAGTAGTAGTTAAGTATTGACCTAAAGATTGCTCTATTAGCTTCTTTAACAATCAAATCTCCTTCAATAAACTGACTAATCAGTTCTTCAATCTGTGCCTTGCGCTCACGCTTAAGTTCCGTAAAGTTACTTACAGACCTTGCTTCTGGGTCATTAGCTAAATCAATAAATGACCTAACCTGATTGGCTAGAACAATCAACTTAGACCTAGTAGCTTCTGGCATATCAACATCAGTATTGGTAATCATTTCCTCTAAAGACTTAAACATATTTTCTTCAGAAGCAATCTCATTACCGCCACCAACAAGGGCTGGACCAAGCAAAGGATTAGATAACTTAAGGCTATTTCTCTTAGCAGTAGCCTGTTCAACGATTGATTTACGCTCAAGAATACTTGCGGTATTTCTTAGTTGTTCACGTTCATTGCGTTCTATATCGAAGTAAGCTTGCTTATCTCTTGAAACAAGAACATCTAGATAATATTTTTCTAGTGTTTTGTTCTGTATATAATCTGATGCTTCCAAGAAAGCATATGCTCCAGCATCAAAATCTCCCGTATGCGGAGCAAATATGAATGCTGCTTCTCCGTATGCTTTTAATAGATTCTCGTTTGAGATATACCAGTCTTTAAGCTTATTGGTTTTTTGAATAACTACGTTGGTATTACGTTCATCTCTAGATACGGTATAAATAAGCTTGTTTGGATTCTTAGCAATAAATGTAGCAACTGCCAAATCATATGGGTCTTGGATATCACCACCCGACTTAGCAATAATCCCATTAAGAATGTCATAGAATTCTGGACGAAGTCCAGTTATTCCAACCTCTTTAAGATAGTCTGGAACACCCTTACTTTCCTGAGTGCTTGCGGTTACTGGAGATATCAACCCAAGAATAGAACGCATAACCATAATGTTATGTGCTGAAACTCTAACATTCTTGAGATACTGATACTTCTCCATCTCAGACATATTGGGGTCAACAAACCTACCCTGCGAAGCATTGTATGCAACCGCTTGCATAGCTGCAGTGCTTTCCTGTCTGGACTTTTCATTGAACGGCATAATTGCATAAAGCCGTTGTAGTGATAGTGGAACCAAAGCTCTTACAACATCTATGCCTTCACCAATACTGCCAAGTGCATAGTTGTCTACTTCTTCGCCAAACTTCTTTAGTCCTGGAGAACCAGTTTGCCCAAGCAAAGCCTTCATAGTTACAATGCTTAATGCAGATATTGGACCAGATAAGGTTGGTACACCAGAGTCAGGGCTAAAAGATGGATTGACCAATCTTAGTTTGAAAGTAAAATCATTAAACAATGGTTGTTTGAAAGCACCCTCACCAGCACCAAGCCCTCTGGTTACACCCTCAACAGTCTTAAATATGATGTCATCCATTGGCATCATTACATATGGTTCGCCATTAGCATCTTCATATACATTGCCATTAGCTTCCATACTAACGTGTGCAAGGCGCAATCTATATATAGCCCTAGCACTAACATTCTTAAGACGATAAATACGGCGCCAAAAGTCTTCCGTAGCACGATAGAATCGACCAACGTTTCGCACGGATAATGCAAAGTTGCTTCGAATATTTGGATTATCAGCAAACTTTAAGACAGTATCTGCAGCTTGTTGTAGTGAAATCTCAGTAAATCTACGATTTACAATTTCAGTAACATCTTTTGTTACTTCTTCTTTAAGTGCTTTAGTTATTGGAATATTCTTTCTTGCCTTAAAAGCAAGTTCAGTACTTATCTGCTTGGCAATCTGTTCTTTTTCTAACTGAGCATAGTTCTTTCTAAGCCGTAGATAAGATACAGCAACTGCTGGTTGGCGGAATAGTCCAGTTACTTGTCTATCCATAACCTCAAATAGGTTGTTACCTAAACGAGCAAAAGCATTCTCCATATCGGTAATATCGTCAACATTTAAGGTTGTATAAATCTTTCCAGATGCGGGTCTAAATCCATCTGTTGCAGTAATGAAGTCATCAAAGGTTAATTTCTGTGTAGCCTTAGCCCAGATGTTTTTCACATCTTTGACTTCTTCAGATATTTGATTCTTAATAAAACCAATCTTGTCAAGCAAGTTTTTATTAAAGCCATTTGCGCTGCCGTGAAAGGTGGAGTACATATCAAGCAAAACACGCTCTACTTGGTCTCTAACAATTTCAGCATCACTAAATCCGCGAGAACGAAGTTCCGCAGTTCTTGAAGACATAGCCAAAAACTCACGAACAGCTTTAGGGTCATCTACCTTATAGCTATACTTAGGGAGTTGTGAAGCTATTTCAGCGCCAACTTCATCTACCAATTTAGCGTTTGGCATAACGCCTATAGCCTGAAGAAGAGTATCTCTAGCCTTGGCAAAATCTGCAGCAGATTCTAATCCGTTATTTTCAAAGAAAGTCTCTACTGGATTAAATACTCTGGTGACTGGCACATTATCTATAGTGCCTTTCATTTCTTTTCTGTTGCCGTAGAACCTACGAACCCAGTTTTCAAAATGTACAGAAGCAATCGGATGCTCACCAAGGGTCTTTGCTTTGGCTAAGTCCCTAACATCAATAGCCATACCACCACTACCAGAAGCATTATCTATTGCCTTAAGCATTAGCTCATAGTTATTCAATGCAACCAATTGTTCGGTTATCTCTGGATTCTTCCTAGCAGAAAGGCTTGCTCTACCAGTTATAGATGCTGCTTGACCAGTCAAGCTGTGGGTATGGTGTGATAAAGCCTGAAGCAGATAGTCAAACTCAATATCATCAAGCCGTGATGGAAAGAGTTCATTAGCTCTTTTTGCTGTAGCCAAAGACCATTCTAAGTCTGTTAGTTCTTCTTCACTTATCAAAGAGTTCTTGACTAATTTTTTTCGGATAGCAAGACGTTCTGCAGTAGAAATGGATTCAGACGTTCTAGTTATACCAAGAGCACCCTTTATAGATTCTCTAAATCCTTCAGCAGACTTAGAACCAGTGGTTGCGGTAGCAACCTTACCCATTCTATAGCCTTTACGAAGAAAGAAATTAAAAATATCTTTAGCTGGAGCTGTCAGCATAAAGAAAATACCTTCATCAATAGCTGACCTAACACCCAAACGAGGGAAAAGAGTAAATACAGACCAGAAATTTACAAACTCAGAAGAAAACTTACGCTGACTAGCACCACTAACAGCCTCAATAATATTCTTTTTGCTTTTTATTTCAGCAACTGTCTGTGCAATAAGCTGATAATCAAGATTAGAAATAGCCTGAGCTTCTTGAAAGGGATGAATAATGCCAGAAGATTCATAAGTAATGAGATTATCTTCTTGCTTTAGACCAACCTTGCCTAATGCTTCAACAAATTTTGGATTTACTTCTAAAGTTCCAAGTAATGCTAGACCTTCTTTGTCTCCAAAATGACTAGCTAGTTCTCGCTCTATAAGTTCTTTACCAAGAGGATGACCATCTAGACCATATCGTTGCATTATTGCAAAATAAAGGCTACGCAAAACAGCAACTTGCTCATCTGATTCAGAGTTAAGAAACTTGTATGCAGCAACATCCGCTAAATCGCGTGGCAAAACCAATCTGGCTGTATCTCTAAAGTTATCTATTGTCTCGATAGCTCTATCACCTATACGGATAGCTCTACCTTGTGGGCTTTTAGCAAATAACCTTCCAGTTTTTTCCAGATAACCCATTTTTTTATAAAAGTTTTGGATATCATCAATTACTGGACTAACAAGTTCACCCTCAGAACCAACCTTTGTAAGGATATCCCAAACATCTTTACCTTGTTTTTCCAGTTTTTCTGTTGTTCTGGTTGGGTTAAAAAGATTATCAGCCCATTTGCTAAGTCCAGTTGCCATACGGCGTTGATTTCTAGCCGTAGCAATTCCATTTCGAAAGTATTGAACTCCGTCTACCCTACCAGCAAGTAACTTAGTAGCAGCATCAATGTCATCACCAAAATACTTTGCAGCACTCGCGGCATCAAATATCTTATTGCGGACGAGTAAACTAAGCCACTCATCCGAGTTGTGTCCTTCAAATTCTTGACCAATCTGGCGCCGAATAACTGCTTTTTCTGCATCCGTCTTTGCATTTGATAAATCCTTTACTCTTGGACCAATCTCATCGTTCCAATGTTTAGCCAAATCTGGATACTTCTTGAATGCTTCACGCACACCATCTGAGCCATAACGAGCAATACTTTGTGTAATCAAGTCTCCAGCTTGATACTTACTAGCAAGTTTAACACCAACAATCGGTAGCTTGCTCAAACCAGCAGTTACCCATGTAAGAGGGTCTATTAAAATCTGATATGCAAAATCAATTGCTCCAGAAAGTTTTTTTGTAGAACCATTAATATAATCAGTATGCGGTGATGATGCAGCACGTTTGTTGGTTTTAATTAAAGACCTAGCAATATCTCTACCTGGAGATATCTGTGCATACTTAACACCGTCAAGTACTTGCCTAAAGCTTCCTTCTTCACTAAATGCTTCTGAGATAGCATCAAGAAGTTTTTGGTCTATAACTCCATATGAAGATATAATCTCACCTGGTGTAAGGCCAGCAAGTAAACCTTTTGCTACTTCAACGCGTTCTTTACCAAAAACTCTGACAGTCTCATCAAGGGCGCCATTGTCGTATACCCTACGTCCATCCCAAGAATCTGTAAAAGTTTGTTTGTTGAAATAACCTTCTCCCTGAGCACCTTGCCGTGCCACTGCATATGGAAGGTTAATAATTCTATTCCAAGCACCAGCAGCTTTAAACAACCCGATAAGCGGACTAGCAAATGCTTTGGCAGTTGTTTTAAGAGCACCGAAAGCATAGTCTTTTGTAGACGGTGAAGTTTTTGTATATTCAGCATTTGGGTAAAGAAACTTCAACATATCCTGAATATTTGTATCTAGATTGTTAAACTCCATACGAGCAACATCAATTGGTTTAGAATTGAGTTGTTTATTTTTATCAACAGTCCAAGAAAACTGTTCAATTTGATTTTTCTGTTGTTTATTTAATCCAGCTTGCTTTGCTGCTGCATAAAGCCCTGGACTTGTCTTAGCTACTATGTAGTTAATTTCCTGAGTCATTAGTAACCTTCATCAACAAGTCTTCGGTAAATAAGCTCCGTGTCTCCAGTTGGGTCATATTGAATCAAGCCACGGATTGTCTCCATAAGACTTGGTGTGCGATTGGGTGTCATTAATGCTTCAGAACCAGGTCCAGGACCAAAATCAATTCCAGCAGTAATCGGTTCATCAGGACGAGCAGATGGTGCTGTTAAAGGTACTGGCATTTCCATAGCTGTTGGCTCAGCAACTCTAGCCATAGGTGCAGATGTTTGTTGTTCCATAGTGGCTTGTCCCTCGCCATATGGAAGTCCAGAAATATATCGAGCAGGTTGTGTAGCACGTCCACTCTGACCATTACCGCCAAGCGCATTTACATTTGCTGGATTATTTTGAGGTGCAGTAGGTCTGTATCCGCCACGCTTATCTGCCATTAGTCCTCATCCTCTTCATCAATAAACTTGCTTGCATCTACATTTTTAGGTATTTCAAAGTTAACCCAAGCTGGATAAGAAGACTTATCCATAATCAGACTCAAACAGATATCTTCTGGAAAACCTGCATCCTTGAGTGATTTATAATATTCATTAAGCCAAATAGCATAAACTTCAAGCTTGGTGTGTTCAAATGTCTTAACAGTACGAACCCGCTTGACTGTTTTTATTTTCTTCTTAGGAGTTGCCTTCCTCTTGCGTGGTGTAGGCATTCTTTCTCCTATCTACGAACTACGGTTCTTGCACTACCTGATGCTTGACCACCTGCGGTCAATGCTGCTAAAACGCTTTGTAATCCTCCACCAGCACTAGGAGCCAATGGAGAAGCGCCTCCTACTGGCGCAGCGGGAGCAGGGGACGGTTGCTCAACCATAGGCACACCAGCAGGAGGTAATTCTGGGGCAAAGACATCCTCAACGGCATCTTCAATAGTGACTCCCCTTTGGCGTGCCTTAATGACATCTGCAATCTTTTTAATAATGGTTGATGGGTCAGCGCCAGACATAGCCATTTGTGGAATAGCTTGCGTGTAAGCCTGCAAAGATTGAACAAGAGACTTTCGCATATTCTCTACTTCAATCTTCTCTTGCTCTTGTGTGACGTTAATTCCGAATGGTAACTCTCGCATAGCAAGGTCAGTTGAAATCAAACCACCACTCAATGCTTGCAACATAAAAATCAAACCTTGTGCAGGATTAAGTCCTGCCAACATCCCGTATCGGACATCTGCCGAGTAGTCTTTCTTGATGTCCTTGCTTGGCTTATAGGTAATCTGGTATGGAGAACCAGCATCTACACCACGGATAGTCTTCTCATAATCAAAGAACTTCTCGTCTACTTCAAAGCAGACAGAGATTACATCGCGGAGCGAAGAAGCAAAGATTGCCTGTGCTGACTTGACTTGGGTATCAAATCCACCCATAAGAGCTTGAACGCCCTGACCCGTAATGATGCTGGCATCAATATTGCCAGTTCTACTTTCTGGATAACGGGTTCCAGTACGAAGCTCCTGCTGAAGAATCTGTTGTTCGGTAAATGCACCAGCAGGAATATTCAAATCAACACGGCGAACTCCAGCAGGATTAGCGGTACGGATAACCGCATCGCCACCCATCTCAAGTTCATTAACATCGGCAGGAAGAACAATCGGAGACTGGACGGACTTTTCCGCTGCTTCCATCGCAAGTAATGCGAACCTATTGCGAAGCAACTGAATGCCGAGTACGTCATCAAACTGTCCACGCATCTCGCCATCCACGGATGGACGACGTGCTACTACAACCATCATTCTGCCGATAGGGTTTCTAGCCTGTGACAGAATAAGGTTATTGCGTTCTGGTACATACAGAAGAGACTGCTGGTCATCGTAATAACGAACAATCTCAATCTGAGAATTCATATCTGCTTTATAAAGTTCTTTACCAAGCAAGATATGAGCATACTCAGGGAACTGTGCAGCAAGTTCACCAACTGCCATATAGTAGCGTTTTGCAAAGGCGATACAGCGTCCATAGCGGTCAAACTCTGGGTAAGCTCCCACTGGGTTTTCTATACGGATTCGCGGTAGCCCTGCTTCTTCATCCAACTCAATTATGAATGGGACGAAACCAAATGTGATGTACATATCTGCGCCCGTGTACATCTGGACCTGCAAGTCAGAATGACCAAAATAGTTATTAGCAATGCGAGTGCGTGTATCAGCAAACTTACGAGAGCGGTCATTCGCTTGGTTCGCAGCGGAACAGTTGACTGCTGGTAGGGGCGCCATAACCTCAGATAGGTCTCGCGCAACAATATCAATAAAATTTGCAACGACATTAGCATCTATGCCTTCAGGAAAAAAATCTGGATAGACAGTAGAAATCTGACCTCTACGGACAGCAAGAACGTCTTGTTGTCGTGAATCACGTTCTTGTGCTCTGGAGCGGAGATTCTCCACACGAGCTGAAATCTGTTCAATAGAAAGCATTTATTTCCTATCCATAGGTTTGTTGCCATTGTTCGGCAACCATCTCATCAATGTTCACCGTGTATCGTTTAGAAGCTTGTGCTCTGGTAGCCCAACGATTGTGGGCATACTTTTGCACGTAAGAGTTTTGCTGCATAAACTCCCTGCAGCGAAGCACTCCAAACCATAATGCCATCACGCAGTCGGTCTTGCCTTTAGTATCAGGACGCCAAGTAATCAACTGCTGAAGTAAAGCTTTAAGTCCTTCAGAACCTTCAGTACTTGGTAACTCAATAAGGTTGTTCTTTTGGTGTCTGCCATTAAGGGTTGTCCCAAAAAGCGTAGACATTCCCGCGACGCCAAAGTTGGTGTCCCATTTGTTCTTACCAGTGAAGTGAGCATTAAGCCGACATCCATAAGCTGAGAGCCACTGCTGTAAATCTGTATCAAGTGCGTAGGCTTTTTGATGGGCGTTGATTTCAACTCTGAGTTCTTGTGGTTTATAGCGCTGAACAAACTCTTCAATGCCTTGCCTAATCTTCTGCGGTGTCGGCTCTGCCATATCAAGACAGTCTAAAATATAAATCTTGCCATCGTGGCGGTTATAGGTCATTGCAACAAATGCGGCACGACCAGCACCCATAGCAGGGTCAAACCCAACAACTGTATATCCTTCGACCTGCGTAGGATGTCCAGCAGCACCTGGGCGTAACGGTCCACGTTTTCGCATTCCGTTAACAGAACCTTGTACCAAATCGGGCGGAAAGATGGAATCTTCCATCACATCCTCTTGCTGGTAGACCAGCGCCCACGTATATGGAGTTACCTCACCACGACGGGTGTAAAGAGTTGGTCCATCCCATTTGGGATATAACCCCTCAGCATCTGGCTCAATATCATCGCCATCCCACGGTTGGTCAGACTTTGCCCATAGCGTCTCCCACTTATCAGGGCTATTGCCATAGGTCAGTACTGCTGGCATACCAAGATAGGTAAAGGGGCTTTTGCCAGCGGACCAATATTTCGGGTCACGCAACTCGCGGTAAAAATCACTTGGCGCAATTCGAGTTCCAACGATAAGCAACTTACCGTTCTTACCCAGACGGGTGATAACTTCCTTTTGCAGCCAGTTAATCTGCTTCTCGTATTCGTGAGCATTGGCTGTGGTAATGCAGTCATCAAGAATAATCAAGTCGGCACGGGCGCCGTAAATCTGCCCACCCATACCTAGTGCTTGAATGGTGGGGTCTTTCTCAGATGAGTTCCTCGCATCGCTCCCAAGATAAACAGTATCGACCCGCCAAGTATCTGCATCCTGCTTCCATCCGCCTTCTGGACCATATGCGGTCTGAAGCTTCATATATTGAGGATGGGATAGACGCTGCTTTATAGAGTACACGAACTCGCGTGCCTTGTAGAGGGTCTTCGATACGATGATGATTCGTATATTCGGATTGAGAGCAATGCGATAAGTCGAATAGTTCACCGTAATAACGGTGGACTTAGCGTGCTCGGGTGGCACATTAATCAGTAGGCGGTTGGATTGGGCTGGCTCGTACACTATCGAGGGGTGTAACCAGCTCGGTTCTCGTCCTTCTAGTAAATCCACCCAATCTTGGTGATGGGGGAAAATCTTGCTTCCCAGGAATATCTCAGAAAACTGGGCAAACTGTATTTCATCTTTTGCGATACCCAGAGACTTAATCGAGTTAGACCTAGCATCTATCTGGGCTTGTTCCAGCTTCTCGGCAAAGTTCTTATCCCGAACAAGCCATATCCTAGCCGTATCAGGTTTAAGCCCAACCTGCCTCATAGCAGTAGATAATGGGTGTCCTTCGGACACTAATGCCAAAACCTTAAGTTTAGCTTCTGCGCTAGCCTTAACATTCGGGTTATTTGTCTTCTTCTGGAAAGTCACAGAACTGTCCCATCTTCAATAGATACTGATAGTTAGAACAGCCAGACTGTATCAGTCAGTTTATTCGGTCTGTACGCGAATCCCCAAAGGATTCGCTATAGTATAGAAATTAAAACAGCCTCTACTATCTATTAATCCGTTCAAATAGCCAAACCGAACGCTTTATACCAAAACTGTTACCTAACTCACAATTATAACTATATCAAAATAGGACATATTATGACAGGGGCGCATAAGTAATAACTGTACGGAAAAATCTTTTTCGGTGTGTACTATATCCAGTCCAGTCCTATTTAATCAGTCTAGGGTCATTTAGACCGCTAGACTGATTGACTCAAGGCTGCCTGTCCTATTCTGTATAGCTGAGTAGGGGCTACTATCTCTGCGCCAGAAAGACAGGGCGCTGAGTCTGTTCCGATAACTAGAAACGCTGGCTGTTGTGCCAGCCCTTTGCTAGCTCGGACCGCTGAGACGCATCTTGGATTCCGCGTTCAGGTGGTAGCCTCACCTGGTGGTCTTAGCCAGACGCAGATGGTGGCTTGCTCGCCAGTAGCGGAGTGTTGCTCATCGGAGCAATGGCACCGCTGAAACTGGAGCGACAAACCGCCATTGCGAAGATACGCCCGTGTGGCTTGCCAGCGGTTCGCCAGACCAGTTCGGCATTCCGAAACTGTATCTCCATATTTGACCCCACTTTGGGATGTTGCCGTGAGTGGTAAGTAGCCTGCCATATCGCACCCTCCTGTCAACGCCACGCCCGCCCAAGGTCGGCGTGTCTTATGACAGCAGGGGACCCGCGATATGGCAAGAGCGGCTATTACCACTCACAAGAGTGGCAACAACTCCAAAGTGAAAGCGGGTCAAATATGTCGAAACATACAGTTTCGTTCATTGACGCCGAACTAGCGGGTCTGGCAATCAGAACCGCTAAGAACGGCAAGCCATACGCCACGGGCGTATTGCTCCTTCGCAATGAGAACGGCGGTTTTGAATCGTCGCTCCCATTTATTTGTTTCAGCAATGCCATTGGAGCGCTCCGAACGCTTGAGCAACAAGAGCACTCCGCTGAACTTACTGGCGAAAGCGGCAAGCCAGAGCGCCCATCTGCAAGCGTGTCTGGCTGGTTCAAGACCACCAAGCGTGGTGAGGCTTGGAGCACCACCTTCAGGCTGGAATCCGTAGATGACGTCTACGAGCCAGCGGAAGACTCCTCGCTCTAGCAAAAGAGGGCTGGCTGGCAACAGTCAGCCCTTTTTTCTTATCTCCACTGTATGTGCTGAGTAAAGGAGCTAAGTGAATATGGGACTGGTTACTTCCAAGATGTGTATTGAGTTTGATACGAGTCTGAGTCGCACTGCCCTGCACGGGGTGACAGGGCAGTGCTCTAGTAAAGGAGATGAAAGATGAATGGTATCGAGAGTTATTCATTGACTGAGCGTCACGATATGGATATGGATATTCTTGAGCTTCCGTTTGATACAAGTCCAGTGATGGGCTGTTCGTATTGCGAACATCTAGATGCTATGTGTCTAGATTGTATGCAAGAGCGTGAGTGGAGAGCTCACAGTTCAGGACCGTGGGAGCGTGACCACGCTGAGAATCGTGTGCGTTTTGGGTTAGGTACGATTCTGTCACATATCTATGACCCAGGCGAAGTAGTTGACCAGTCTGAATGGGTTGGTTCTGTTACTCGTACTGCTGACGGTAGAATCCGCAAGGAGTTCAAAGACCCTATTGTGGATATTACCGATAGGTTATTCACAAATGCGGATGACCTAGATATTCCTCGCGGCTATGGTGTATGCGATGAGTGTCACTATCAAATCAACCTTCATATCCCTTGCCCAAACTGTCTTTAGCGGGCACAATGTTACTAAGTCTAGAAGCGGCACCCGCTGGCAGTGAACTGCCCAGCGGGTGACCGCAGGTATACAACAAACAATAATCAAAGGAGATAACAATGAATACAGTTGAACTATCAGGACAAATCAAGAACCTAACAGAGCGTGGTACTGGTGTATACAAAGTCATCACGGGTAACATAACTCTGCGTGGTTCAGACGGACGATGCGTTGTGACAATGCCAATCGTAGTCTCTGACCCTAAGGTGAAAGAAAGCCTTCGTGAAATCAACTTCGATGAGTCTGGTGTATCAGACTATGTGAATGTCTTTGGTCGTCTATCTACTAGGTTTGATACGCGTCCGAATGTTCCTAACGAGCAACGCCGTTCGCCGATGACTCGTATCGAAGTTCACGCTGTCGCATCTATCTAATAACCTATCTTGACAGGGCTGGTACCGACCTGCACCAGCCCTGTCATCTAACAAAGGAGACAATATGTTAACTGGTTACTCAACTAAACGCTGCATTCATTGCGGCAAGACTGGCTTCATTAATGTAGATGAAGATGAGTTGTTTGATTATCTGACTGGTAAGTTGGCACAAGACGCATTTACTAGTCTGTCACCAGCAATAAGAGAACAGATTATTTCTGGTACTCATCCTGAATGTTGGAATAAAATCTTTGCTGGAGTAGATGAGGAGTGATATGACAACCACATATATGCCAACACAATGTATGAAGTGTGGATGCAATATTGAGATTAAGAAGACAGACTGGTCCGAGTCCAGCGCATACTGCTATCCGTGTGCAGCAACCAAGTTCTATTCAGCGGAGGTAGATTGATGACAAAGTATAAGTCAATAGTCAACATCCAATGGGCTATCAGCACAGAAGCACCCAGCTATGAGCTAGCCAATGAGAACATCAAAGAGATAGTTAATAGCCTACTCAGCGATAACCGCTTTCAAGAGATTAGTAATGAGTCTATAGACATAGATATAACGGAGGTATAGACAATGGATTACAAGTTACTGGTTAGATATTCTATTGATAGTGTTATGGATGCTGAGATGATTAATCGCAGCATTGAAAAGGTTATCAACAATACCTTTCCATATATGGTAGACAATGTAGTCATCGACATAATAAACTTGGATGACGAACAATGAGTGAGGAAGTTTATGGACTTACACCACTTCAGTCTTGGTTGCTCGTTATCGGACTGGCATATCTTGGATGGAGAGCAATACAATGGTACGTATCAAACAAGCTATAACACTAGCAATGGCGTGGTATCTAAGCTTCTGGTCACAGATATTCTCCCACCCCAGCGACAGTTATGCATTAGCAGTAGCCACATACGAGAAAGACGAACGGTTACGAAACGAATCATTAGTAGTTTGGGACAAGTCTATTTCGAAAGCTTATACGAGACTATTGATGAAGACATTGTATCCAGAGTGGAAACGCAGCGAGTTCAAGGCGGTGGCAAAACTTTGGGGCAAAGAATCTGCGTGGAATCCAGACGCAAAGAATCCTACAAGTTCAGCATTCGGTATACCTCAGTTACTCAATCTTCCTAAGGACACGCCAGCCCCGCTCCAAATCGAGCGGGGACTGGCTTATATCCAGCACCGCTATGGTAAACCATCAATTGCGTGGCAGCACTGGAGGAAAAAGAAATGGTACTGACACCTACAGAACGGCTTGAGTTAGAACTACTCAAGAACCGTGAGCTAGAAGTCTGGACTCAGCTACAGAAATGGGTTGAGGACAGATGCAATACCTATGACAGATACTACAAAGGAGATAGCAATGAATAAAAAACAAAACATCAATGTGAAACTACCTGTCCACAAGGTAGTCGCAGCATTGGAAGCAGCACTAGTCAAAGCCAAGACCAGCAGCGAACGAGATACTGCAATAGTACAAGAGAATGCAAAAGCACTCGAAGAGTGGGAACTTGCAGTATTTGCAGTAGCTGCAGCCAACTTTGACAAAGCAATAAACAAACGCTTCTATGATAGAAGCCATAATGGTACAGTCAATCTTGATTTTGACTTGCCATCAAATCTAGTTCCAAAGCGACCAGAACCTGCAAGAATTGAGAACACTGAGTCTTGTTGGGACAGTGAGATAGAAGAACTTGAGAACACAATCCGTATTCTCAAACTGACAGAGGATGAGACAATCAGTACCTCTACCTACAATGCAATCAGCAAGTACCTATAAGGAGACAAACAAATGGAAACACAAGAACTAGTATATTATACCGACATCAAAGTTAAGCAACGCTTTATTATTGATGAGGCTGGCAAGAAACGCCTTGCTACATTCTTACATATGACAGATGAACAGCGACAAGAGTTTGCATCATTTGCTGCTCGTTCTTTCTTTGCAACTATGCTCATTGATGCTAATGAGAATGGCAGCTTTGCCTTCATTGAACTAGCAGGTAGCAATGAGTAATACAACAACAGTTCCTAAAAGAAACTTATCTAACTGGTTTAAGTCAGGCTCTGCAGTCACAGCCACATCAGCCAGTGATGTAGCCAGACAGGCGGGACTAGACTGGTCGGTATCTCTTCACGATTTATCAGCCAGCTATCAAGTTCCAGGTGCTGAGTCGCCTACTAGTATACCAATCAAGAACAAGTTTGGTGTAGTTAAAACAACACCATTCGGTGATGCTATCGGTATCGGCGTAGTCGGCAATAGGTATCAGGTGTTTCAGAATGCAGAGATATTCTCTTGCCTCGATGTGCTTATTGATTCAGGTGAAGCACGCTATGCAGCAGCAGGTGAATACGATAATGGTGCAAAAGTATGGATGCTGTTACAACTACCGCAAGAGATTACGGTAGCCGATGACCCACACGCAGCATTCATCTTGGCTAGAACCAGCCACGATGGTAGTAGCTCAGTCATTATCAAGCCCATCATTGAACGGCTATATTGCAGCAATCAAATCAATAAGATATACAACAACAAGAATGCTTTCACTTATACATTGAAGCATACTTCAGGTAACAAGTTAGAGCCAGCACACGTTGGTGACATCTTGAAGTTGTCATATCAACATATTGCTGAGTACACAGCAGTAGCTAACAAGCTAATGAATGTACAAGTCAGTCGTGATGCAGCAGTCGCTTACTTCAAGCGAGTGTTTCCATTACCTAGCGCAATCGAGAATGCACCAACTGCATTGTTATCTGCTAGCGAAAGAAGGCTACTAAGCCGTGTCCACAGCTCTCGTATGAGTGCTATGGATATCTATGAATACAGCAGTACTCAAGAGAATATACGAGGCACAGCATTCGGCTTATGGCAAGCCATCATTGAGCATACCGACCACGGTATGCGTGGAGCAATGACTAACAAAAAGATTGTTAATGCAGGTACTAAAGCCTTGGTGGGTAAAACAGATGGCATCAAGGTCAAAGCATTGGAGCTACTCAATGTCAGCTGAGAAATCATTCTTAGTTGAACTAGATTCATATTCAATATCTCTAATACAAGAAGCTATTGCCTATCAGTTATTCGATAACTGGGTCAATAGTTTTGATGGGAATCAGTTCGACCTTGACTATGAGATGGCATCCCGCACCCAAAATATGAGGGTGCGGTCTGCCTTCAATGAGTTCTACCAACTTAAACCAGAAGACCCAAACTATCTAGATATAGGAGACTAAGATGGAACTGTTATATACCAACGACAAAGATGAGACTACTAAGTACACCGAGGATATGCTTATCAATGCACTCAAAGCTAGAGACTTATTTGATAAAGAAAATGTGCATCTAACAGAGACAATATCTAGACTCAATAATCAAATAGCTACTATTCGTGGTGCAATTTATGACTTCTTTAATGAACGCTATCTAACAGGTACTAGTCAGATTGTTTGTTCGGTTGATGATGTCAATGAACTACTTGACGAGATTGGCTCTACTAGACTAAATAATTTATATACAGTTAGAGCTACTATTGATGTCACCATCACTGGTGTTGAAGCGGAAGATGAAAGTGCTGCAAAATCTGAGGTACACGATTGGCTTACTGCTGAGTGGGGCTCTTCTGAAGGTACTCTCGATTGGTTTGACATTGACATTCGTAGAGTAGAAGCAGAGTAACCAGTTTTCAAATAACTATCAGTTAGACCTTTCCTCTGATACTATTTGGGACGAGATACCGCCTGGGATTTGTGTCTCCTTTTCTCAGGCGGTTCTCTTGAATAAGGAGAACAATGGAAAAAGTAGAAGTACAACGCGATAGATATGGACGCCCGTTAGTAGTTCCTCCGCGGGCTAAAAAACCCGTGGCATATACTAGGGCCACTACTATTGCCAATTCTCTTGATGACCCTCAAGCATTAACTGCTTGGAAAATGCGAATGGCAGCACTAGGTTTAACTGCTCGTCCAGATTTATTGTTAGCTATAAGTGCAGCACAAGACGATAAGATGGCTATCAATAAATATATTGAAGATGCAATGGAAGTTGCTGGTGCTAGCAAGGCTGCAACTATTGGCACAGCATTGCACGCATTCACAGAGAAACTAGATTTGGGACAGGACTTAGGTGTTGTCCCTGACCAATGGTTGCCAGACATCAGAGCATACGAGTCTGCTACTAGTGGTTTAGAAAAACTACATATAGAACAGTTCTGCGTGTTAGACAAATACAAGATTGCTGGCACGCCAGACAGACTAGTTCGCTATAAAGGTGAACTATTCATTGCTGATATTAAGACTGGTCGAATAGACCATCCTAATAACATCGCTATACAACTAGCGATATATGCCCACGGCTTGCCGTACGAAATCGCTACGGCAACCCGTGGCACTTGGGGAAATGTAAACCAAGAGAAAGCAATCATCATTCATCTACCAGCAGGTACTGGATTATGTCGACTTCATTTCATTGATATAAATGAAGGCTGGAAAGGTTTACAATTCGCTATGAAAGTAAGAAAGTGGCGAGACAAAAAGGGTCTAACCACAACAATAGAAGGAGATATGTGAGTCACTCAGAAGCACCTATCAGTATCACCATCAAGTCACCAGCAGGTAGCTTGATTACAGTTCGTGCTGAATCGGGCGAACAACTAGATGCACTTGTTGCGGAAGCATACGGTGCAATCTCATCAGCCGTGACAGAACTCGAAACAAATATTCGAGGAACAGCATCGGCTCCAGCATCAGCTCCGTTGTCACCAGCACAGGTAGCAACAAGTCTTGGTGCGAGCATTGTCAACAATGACGACTCTAATGGTGGTTGGGGTTCTGCTCCATCCATCGGCGGTAAGAATTGTGCTCACGGCAAGATGACAGCTATTCAAGGCACAGGTAAAGACGGTAAGTTATATCGTGGTTATTTTTGTGCAGCGCCAAAAGGTGCTCTAGATAAATGCAAGAATCAGTATGCTCGTATCGGCACACCAGAATGGAACACATTCGTACCAGACCAGGTGAAGTAAATGCGGACCCTTGTTAGAAGTGTTAACAAGGCAGAAGTGGGGGGCGAACCATTGCCCCCCGTTTTTGCAGCATTCGAACGAGCAGGAATTATCTTGCGTCGTGCCGAAGTAACAGTGATTGCTGGCACTCCTGGTGCTGGCAAGTCATCGATTGCTCTGGCTATTGCTGCTAGAACTAAGCATCCAACGCTTTACTTTTCTGCTGATACCAACGCACACACGATGGCTATGAGACTTATCTCTATGGCTAGTCGTATTACTCAACAACAAGCAGAGTTGTTACTCAAGCGGGAACCAGAACGAGCCAATGAAGTATTAAATATCAATAACCATTTGTTCTGGTCGTTTGAGTCTACGCCCACACTAAAAGACTTAGACGATGAAGTATCTGCGTTTGAGACAGTATGGGGTAGAAGTCCTACCTTGATTGTTGTTGACAACCTAATGGATATAGCAATGGATGGACACGGAGAGTTCGAAGGTATGCGTGCTGCTATGAAAGAGTTGAAGTATCTTGCAAGAGATACCAATGCTGCAGTATTAGTACTACACCATACTAAAGAAGGCTTTGAAGGTTATCCTTGTCAGCCACGGTCAGCCGTTCAGGGTCTGGTTAACCAGATTCCAGCAATGGTTCTCACCATTGGTCAGATGAAACAGGGTGACGATACTTACCTATGTGTAGCTCCAGTCAAAAATAGATATGGCAGGGCAGACCACACTGGTAACAACTATGTCACTTTGTCTTTCAATCCTGACTCTATGTTCTTAGATGATATACAAATTAAATACACACAGGAGGCAATGTATGGAGCTTAAAGTATGGGATAACACCTTTGCTAAAGAAGATGTAGAGTCATTACTTGGACGCCCACTTTCTGAAGGAGAGTGGAATATTATTGCGGATGAGTTATACAATCACGATGGACTCTATGACCTTATTGCAGCAAAGGTATATGAAATAGCAAAGGAAGCCATTGAGTAGCGCTGCCAAACGCAAAGGCAGCCAAGCAGAACGAGATGTAGTTGCTTGGCTAAAAGCCAATGGTTATCCATACGCAGACCGCAGAGTTGCTGGAGCAACGCTAGACAAAGGTGATATTAGTGGTGTGCTAGGTGTAACCATTGAAGTTAAGAACCATAAACGGATGGACTTAGCTGGCTGGGTTGGTGAACTAGAAGTAGAAATAAAAAATGATAATGCTTGGACGGGTACTGTCATTCATAAACGGCACGGTAAAAGTGATGTTGATGAATGGTACTGCACAATGCCAGCTAAAGTATGGCTGGCTTTGATTAGGAAGGCAATGGGTGGAGAAACACAGCATTAGAGCATACCTTGAGTATGTCGGCGCCACCGTTCCAAGCGGCAACGGGTGGCGCAAAATGAAGTGTCCATTCCACGACGATACCCACGCATCTGCTGGAGTAAATGAAGAGAAGTGTTACTTCAAATGTTTTGGTTGTGATGTAAGTGGTGACGTGTATAACTTAATCATATATAAAGAAGGGGGTGATTATCGTGAGGCTGTCAAATTCGCAGAGACAATATCTCCTACAGGCAGCGACAGAATACGCTTCGCAAATAAAAAGGGCAGAGGCTTATCTGGCAAGTCGCGGTCTATCGGTAGAAGAAGTACAGCAGTTTCATCTGGGAGTAGTGAGTTCTCCATTACCAAGTCACGAAAGCTACGCTAATCGTTTATCTATTCCATACGTCACACCATCAGGTGTGACAGATATACGGTTTAGGTCGCTTGATGGTTCGGAACCAAAGTATATGGGTATGCCTGGAGCAAAGACTACGATGTATAACGCACAGGCTGTACTCAATGCAAAAGAATATATCTGTGTAACCGAAGGTGAGATTGATTGCATTACAACAATAGTCAAGACTGGACATCCTGCGGTTGGGATTCCAGGAGCACAGAACTGGAAACCATTTTATACAAAGATACTAGATGACTTTGAAACAGTAGTTATCTTGGCAGATGGTGACAATCCAGGACTAGAGTTTGGCAAAAAGATTAGCCGAGAACTAGGTAATGTCAATATTATTCAAATGCCAGAAGGCTTTGATGTTAACAGTATAGTTATGAAAGAAGGAGGAAATTGGTTAGATGAGCGAATCAAACGCGTCATTTGATGCAGAAGATATATGGGAGTTTATTAAAGATAACCCACGGATTGTTGGGATACATATCTCAGGAGAGAAAAGCCTTGACCTATTATCTGCGCTAGCAGATGTTTACAAAGCACTATCTAGAAACAAGATAGTGGAAGCAAAGTATATGATGACAATGATTGCCAGCGTATTGGTAGCTACAGCCAATGGCACAGCTGAAGATATTATCAATGAGATAATGGTACAAGAAACAATGCAGACATTCGATGAGTCTATGAAGGAGATTCTTAATGAAGGATAAGAAACAATTGATTCTTATTATGGAGGAACTACGGGTTCTTCTTGAAAAGAAACACGAAGATTATGGACCATACAACATTGCCCACGCTCCTGGCGGTCCTATGAATGGGTTAAGAGTCAGGATGTATGACAAGCTAGCCAGGCTAAACCACCTCACAGATACGGGCAACACGCCGAACTATGAGACATTAGAGGATACTCTGAAAGACCTGGCAAACTATGCCATTATAGGACTATTGGTGCAAAGGGGACAGTGGGAAGGGGTAGATGGATAGCGACTATTACCACGAATACTTGCCTATGGTTAATACGCTTTCGGCGGAATACCATAAGAAGTATGCGATGGTAGAAAAAAACGACATCTCACAGATAATGTGGATGTGGTTTGTCACCCATCCTGCTAAGTATAAAGAATGGTCTGAGCTTCCACAAAAAGATAAAGAAAAGCTGATTGGTAAATCCTTACGCAATGCAGCCTTACATTTTTGCGAGAAAGAAAAAGCCAAAGTTACTGGCTATGAAATCTTAGACCTTTACTATTATGACTCATCTGTTATTGAAGCATTTCTTCCCTCTATTATCTTGGAATCTTATGAGATTCCTCAGAAAATAAAAGACTTAAACTTTAAGTTTAGTAAAGGAGAAACCAATGATGGCAACAACTGGTTAGTTCTCAGGGCGGATATAGCTTCAGCCTTTTACAAGTTGTCAGAAGCTAAACAAAATGTTCTACGAGTTCAGTTCGGTTCAGAGCATCAAGAGTTGGTTTCCATAGCAGCTTTACTCAACACCACCCCTGATGGTGCAAGGATGAAAGTCCAACGCGCCGTCAACTCACTCATCAAGATTCTTGGTGGATTCAGACCGTTCACTGAAGAAGCCAATCCTGATAAGGTAGAAGAATCAGATGAGTAGAGATATCAGAGACCTGCTTCATAATCAGGACTACAGCAGCGCAATGGATTTACGCGGTTCTCCTATCGGCGACCATTGTGTATGTGGATGCGAGGTATTTATTATGTTAGGAGCCTTTACTAAGGGCGAACTAACATTCTATTTCCTTGATGCTGAGTGTGCTGGTTGCGGGTCTCTGGTAACTCTTGCTACTCCACAAGACTACGAGGAGAATAATGATTAACTTTAACAATCCAGCTAACTGTGCGGGTACAGATACAGAAGATTGGTTTACTGAAACTACTATCTATACCAATAAAGATACTCTTAAAAAGATTTGCAATGCTTGTGAAGCACAAGATGAATGCTTGCAATATGCTTTGGAATACAATGTGCAAGGATATTGGGGCGGAACTTCAGAGCAAGAAAGAATACAAGTAAGACGTAGATTGAATATAATTCCTAAACCAATATTAATATCTGAGTGGAATATGGCTAAATACTATGCCTAAATTTTCTGACTTTGACCTAGATTTTGCCATCGGTAAGAGTGGGGAACAGCTCGTTACCGAGTTGCTTACTGGTGGCAAAACCGTTGAAGTCAAGACGGATATCAAGTGGAAGAATACTGGCAACCTTTATATAGAAACTATATGTTGGTACAACGCAACAAGTGAATGGTCTCCATCAGGTTTATCAGTAACTAAGGCGGACTATTGGGGATTTGTACTAGAAGGTTCAGTCTTATTAGTTCAAACAGAATATGTAAAGATAGCTGTTGCCCAGTATGGGCATCCGATTAACTGCAACATCCCGCCTAACCCAAGCAAGGGTTACCTCATCAAACCAGAGCATCTTTTGACTGTAGTTAAAGAGCAAAATAGGTCCAGCTAAGCAGGGGATAAATACAAAAGACCCCCCTTCCTGAGGTGATTACCTTAGGTCGGGGGGATTTGTGGCTCCTAGGAGCCTTCTAGGGCTTTTTAAGGGGGTATTTAGCCCTACTTCTTGCGCCCAAATTCAGGGGCTGAAGGGTCTAGCCACTTAAGTACAGGTCCAAGGAAGCCAGCAAGTGCTGCCATCCCTAGGGTTTTAAGGTCTGTCTCTCCAGCAAGGTAGAGTGCAATAGCAGCAGATGCTGCAGCACGGAACCAGGTCAGGGATATTTGCTTGAGTTGTTCTTTCATTAGTCCTCCTTTGGACTAGCTGGGTCTTGCTTTATAGCTTTTACCTTAGAAAACTTAGACTTTACTTTATTCCACTTCTTTGGTCCGCCCATCCAAGGGAACCAATCATATGTATCCCACCCGTGTCCATCTTTGATAGAGACGTGAAGATGTTTCATATGTTTATTGCTGCCTGTATATACGCGGTCATCTTTGCCAGGAAACCAGATGACACCCTGGAATATTAGATACTTAACTCGTAGGTCTTGCTTAAGATTCTTGAATATGACACCACAATCAATCCCATTCTTCGGGTCGTGGGTAAGGTCAACTGCCATACCCGTGTTGTGGTCAGAATCAGGATTCTGATTTAGATGAGCAGCAGAAGGAAGCAGACCATCGCTCACCTTCGAACGCTTCGGAGCAAGAGCAGTTGCCTGTCGCAACATTGCGATGGCAGCAGGTGTGGCTTTCGCGGTTACAGGTTTCATTCATCATCCTCGTCCTCATATAGGTCATCGTCTGGAATGTTGGGGCTGATTGGATTCAGCCAGGGATTTTCAAAGATACTCATTTGCTGAGTACCTGCTTTACTAGGTCAGTCAAGAACTCAACCTTCTCGTCAAGTCTATCGACCTTGTCTTTCAATGATGACCCACCGTTGGGCTTCAACTCGTTGAGGTAATGTTTGACTAGCCAACGAATTGCGGCAAGCACTCCAGTTGCAATGGTCATTACGGCTACGGTTAAACCAGCCCAATCAGCAGGAGACATAGTTATACGGTCCTTAGAATAATGTCTAAGATTCCACCATATCCAGAGAAGCCTCTGTCAGGTGGAGTCTGACGAGTAAATGTGATTTGTTCTATTACTACTTGACGGCTTTCACCAGTCTGTAAATCCTGCCAAGTTACGACATCACCATCTTGTTCAATGTTTTCAATCTGAGCTATACGGTCTTTAGCACGACCTTCATAGCCAAGCATTACATTGTACTTATCTGTTTCGATATCGTAACAAAAGACAGGAAACCTAATAACCCTCTGACGAGGAGTAGCAATAGTTGCTTTTGCTTGATAGCCCTTGAAGATAGGACCTTGGGTTGTATCTGTTGCATCTCTAGTTAAGATAAACTTATAGCCAATATACTCTTGTGCTCCAGTAGGTTGGCTAGTAGTTACCTCTATTGGCGCAACAGTAGCATCATAGGTAACCACATCGTATTCAGTATCGTTAGCATCTACTGTTTCAAGAGTCATAGAGCCATAACTAAAATCGCCTCTACCTATCAAGCGCTTAAAGTTCTTTGGCTCTAATGTGTTATATCGGATAAATCCTGTGGTGATATAACCATCTGTTAGAAGGGTAGATGATGATTCTAAGTTGATTGTTCCTACTTCATTGATGATTGCTGTAGCTGCCGTGACTGCAGTAGATACTACATTGCCTGCTGTTTTGGCATATGTGACTGTATTGGTATTGGCTGAGGTAACTGTGTATTCTCCATTGAATGTAGAGTCCACACCCTCTACCCAGATAGTATCTCCAGTGGTTAATCCGTGTGTTGAAGCAGTGGTCAAAGTAGCAACATTGCTGGTTAGCGCTTTATTAGTAACAGTTCCTCTGGTAACAGCGGTTGTTACAAAAGCAAGTCGATTAGTATCTCCCAAAAATGCACAGGTTGTAGTGTTATATCCAGTTATACCATTGTCTGTCCAGACATCATTAGCGTAGGCAAATCGGAGTCCACCAAGGTCATTGCCTAGGTCGATGCGTATAACCCCAGCTTCACCATCTACACCTGTAGCACACCAAGCAAACCTATCTCTAAATGCAAAGTCATAACAAGGCTGGCTAGTCTCAACCATTAATGGACCGTAGGTGATAGAACCAGCATCATCGACTGTAGCTACCCTAATACCCTCACTAGTACCAATCAGTATGTAACCTAGATAGTATCTAATAGAATAAATCTTCTCACCAATAGGCATCTCTGCTGCAGTAATAGCACTAGTAAGTGATGGCATTGAGCCAGTAGAAGTACTTAATACAAACTTAAAAATCATAGACTGCACACCACTAAAACCAGCTACATAAATAGCAGTACCAGAAGCAGTTATATCCGTAAAGACTATATCGCTATCTGCGTGGGTATAGACAGCTGTTGGTAAAGAACTAGCAGTAGGTGCAAACTCATATATCTTATTATTGATAGCCATAACAATACGGTCTTTGACATATTCCATAGTGCCTTCAGATACCGTGATACTGTTATCACTAATCATTAAAGTAGCTGTAGTAGCTGAAGTTCCTGTTAATGGCTTGCTGTAAACTCGAAGTCTAGGAGTACCAGTATTAAGAACGTTAGTTACCCAATAGGCATTAACACCATCATCACAAATAGCATATACGGGATAGTCAGTACCTGACACATAATCAACAAAATGTGTAACAGTTCCATCATCTGAAATCTTATCTACATCGTATTCATCGTGTAACAAAATGCCATTAGTACTATTCCATTGAATAGACCTAGCAATTTGAAATGGCTTGCCAGATGCCTTAATAGCACCAGTTGTATAATGTGCAGCAGTACTATTGCGAAGAAGTGTTACTTGTCCTTGATTCCAAACATTAACACCACGACTGTCTTTAAACTGATATGTGCCCTCGCCAGCAATTAAAGCAGGGTCATAAAAAGTAATGCCAGTCCCATCGTGAAATGAGGACTGGCTTCTAATCCACCAACCAGTAAGACTTTGTTCACCAGGTTCTGTCTGGTTATCAAACTGTTCTTTACGGTATGGGGCAGTCTGTCTAATATATGGTCGTTCATCAGCAATAGCATAGATAAATGGCATACCACCGATAGCTACATCATAGGCAATATCTGTGTTTTGCCAGATAGAATCGGTAGCAACAACACCAACGTCAACAGCGATAGCTCGTGTAGCACGACCTTCGGTAATATCACGACCAGCCACTTACTCTCCTTGCTGTTCTTTTAGTTTCTCTTTCAAATGTTCATTTGCCCAGTACAATGCGTAGTAATCGAAGTCAACGCTGAATCGTTTCATATGCTTGACCAATGCCCCAGTGTGTAGGTAGAGTGGGATACCAGCTTCCTTCATCTTACGGAAGAAGATGATGTCCTCACCAATAAACTGGTCATCATCCGCTGAACCAGCACGCTCTGTAAAGAATGATTGATTTGGAAACTTAGCCCGCATAGCAGGGACCACAGACTTGTGCATCAGGGTCAGACCAAAACCAGCACAGTCGACAGGGATTACCTGATTCTCAGGGAGCGGATGCACATACTGAATCTCAAACTCGCTGACATTGTTGAATGCTGCAGGGAAGGGGCGCATCAGAGCACCCTCGTTCTCCTTGGAGATAAAGTAGACACCAGAGACAACAGGCTTGGATATCTTGTCTGCTGTCTTCCACAGCTTAGCCATCACATCTAGTGTCAGTACGATGTCTGAATCCACCCAGAGAAGCCAATCTGTTTTCATCTTGTCAGCCCAGTGGTCGAAGAGAACTTGGCGTTGTCTTCCAATCTGGTTTCCCTGTACTCGAATGCTGGTGTGGATTGGCATACCATTGCCAGGTCCTGCAATGACCGCAGTCATCAGACCTTCGGTGAACTTACCGTCAGTAAGTCCGTTGTCGCACCAGCCAATAGCTACTGTGTCGCTCTTAGATATCATTTGTCCCCCAGTTGTTTGTCGAACTCAATCCACTTGGCAGTAACTGTCTCCCAAGAGAATCTTTCATTGATGTAGTTTACGTGCTCTTCTGGATTCCATTCGCCTCTTTGGATGGTCTCCACAGCCTTGGTTAGCGCTGCTGCGTGGAAGAGTTCGTGCTCGGTATAGTCAGTTGGATACTCATACATCATCCCTCTGCCATCAGCCACCTCACCTAGAGCCCCAAGGTCAGGGTAGACAGGCAGGTTTCCAGCGCTGATGTTCTCAGCCAGCGAGAGACAGAATGTCTCAAGGTAGATTGCTGGATACGAGAAGATGTGCGAGTTCTCTACAGCCTCCATCACAGTCTGCTTCGGAGTCTTACCGTAGAACCGCACACGCTTGTCTATGGTGCTTTGGTCGCCCTTGTAGTGGATGTCAGGGTTGAAGTCGTTGTATACCTCAAGCCTAAAGTCCACATCAGTCTGTCGTAGGGCATTCATCAGGATAGGAAGTCCACGATGCGAGGTCGAGGTATGGATAATCTTGACCTGCTTGACGTTCTCAAACTTCTCTGGTCTGTACTCCAGCGGGAAGATAGCGTTGGGTATAACCCATATCTTCTCTAGT
>SXGQ01117145.1_pt1 | contig 31506 bp, 27 predicted proteins | sample 3178371 | NCBI WGS metagenome assembly SXGQ01 (sample SAMN11356859, study PRJNA531348) | freshwater metagenome | isolation source: freshwater sample F1-20 | place: China: Fuxian Lake, Yuxi | collected 2017-12-25
TGAAGTGAAGGCTGATGAAGTGAAGGCTGATGAAGTGAAGGCTGATGAAGTGAAGGCTGATGAAGTGAAGGTTGCTGAAGCGAAGGTTGCTGAAGCGAAGGCTGACCCAATAGTTGCACAAGAGGAGACATCCGAAACGGACAAATCAACTATAATGACAGACTTGTTTGAGAGTGTAAACAAACAAATGGATATTATCCGAACATTAAAGTTAAGTGAAAATATGATTCCGATCAAAATTGATAAAACTGTACCAGAAAGTCAATTAATTTTAGCAAACTTGAAATTATTGGTTAACAATGGTGTTTACAAAAACGAGTTAGATTTGAAAGAAACATATGACAAGTATATTGGAAACAAGGCGGTTCACTTGTTGGCATCTGATATAAACTCGTTAAACTTGGAATCACTCGAATCCCATATGGAGACAACTTACTTGACACGAACGAAATCGGTAGTCGACGGTCATCAAAAGATAATTGACAAGATTTTGGAGAATAAAAGTAAGGAATAAATATATATGCATCGGATACTAATTTTAATTTTAATTTTAATATCTGTAATTTTTATTGGACGTGATTCAATTATTGAAGGTGCGAGGTCCAAGAAATTTATAATGAAAGATCTTGGAAAAAAAAGTTTTTATAAAAAGGCTGCAAAAACCATACAGAAATCGAAAATATACAAAGCAACAGGGGTAAATAAATTTTTAGCACCGGCCAAAAAGGCAAAGAAAAAAGCAAACCCCAAACCGGTATTTAATTTGAAGCCCGTAGCATCGGCCGATTATTCTGACAACATTCTTCCTCCTTACACGGGAGACGACTTCGCATCAATTCGCAAAGACATCACTGAGTATGCGAGTGCATTGGACGGCAAGTCTTCTAAAAAATTGGTAAGCCCTGCACCAATAGGGAAACAATATTTCTTCAATACGGGCGTGAAGTGTGCGGACTTGACAAGCGGTCGATTGGTAGACCGGTATTCCATAATCGACTCTCGAGTTGGTGTAAAGAACGATGACGGAACTATTGACAACAGTATATTCGCGTCGGCAATTGCTGATTTTAACCAGAGCACTATTTTTAAGAAACAGGCAAATTACGCAGAAACGTTGGCCGACAAATGTGTCCAGATTACAATTGAGCCGGTTGATGTGTATGGGAAAAAGTTGAAACCGGAGACGTGTCATGTGTCTGTATTTGACATACAAAAGTTTGATGACACTCAACTGGGTCCGACAGAGGAGTTCGCAACCTTTGAAATCGAGAAAATGAACGCAGGACAACAAGCGTTTATTTACTCGGCGTCTGTTTTGGGTTTATATTTATTGTTCAAGGCGTTGCAAAAGTAACATCACTTGTTTAAAAAAATCTACCACAACACGTGAATGCTTAGATTGTTTGGCGAGTAAGGATTTTGTTTCCAGTTGCCCTTGATTTTGCGACTTCTATTCAAGTAGTTTTGCCTTCTCTTCCTGTCTCTATGTTTGGTGTAATCCTCGTAGCCGAGTAAACCGAAGTGAACCCATTTTTCGTTGTATGGATCGAAGATCTTAAACTTTTTCGGAGGCCGATCAGAGACATAGACTTTGGCTGTTTTGCCCAAGTATTTTTTGGCGTTTTTTTGAACGAGAGTAAAGTTGGAATACTTCATTATTTTTGTTGTATATAAAAAATAAATTACATAATAATTTATTTTTCTAGCTCCCTTTGGGGATTGAACCCAAGACCTCTGCATTACAAGTGCAGTGCTCTACCACTAAGCTAAAGAAGCACATTTGTCTCACACTGTTTTACACCCTTGAACTTTGAAAATGCCGATTATATTAGCCTGAAATCGCCAAAGGCGATTTCTCGGATATAAAAGGTGTTTTTATCAGTCGCAAAGGCCACCTACAGTGGCCGACCGTCGCCCGCAAAGCGGGCTTAGTGACAGTTACCTAAGCTCATTCAAAGATGCGCTGTGGTCTTCGGATTCGACGCACCTTAAGCCTCCGGCACCTTAAGCCTCCGGCACCTCCAGATTACATTTAGGTCGGCATTTCATAACTTGTGAAAATGTGCAAAGGTGTAAAAAATAATTGGTTTACTTTATTTAGAGTTGAAATCTTAGATAAACCTGATGGGCGACCAGTGCACCCATAAATTGTGCAATGATGTAGGGAAATAGCTCGGTTGACTGCAAAGTACCAGATGAAGCCATGGCTAAACTAACCGCTGGGTTAACATGACCACCCGATGTGTTTCGTGCCAACAATATCACCAACGCCAATGCGGCACCGATGGCTAAAGGATTTCCGGTGGCGAGGATAACATATACAAAGAATACAGTTCCTAAAAATTCGACAATATAATTATACATTTTGTTATATATGTTAAATGTATAAAAAAAAAGCTCCCAACGAGAATCGAACTCGTTCTCTCCAGTTTACTCTCACCACTATGGCCCTGGAAGGCTGAATGTTTTGAACCAATTTGATTCTTATCCTTCTCTAAAAAAAGAAAGCACGAAACTCTAAAAAAATAAAAGGAGGGATCATCCGGCGTAGGCCTAAAGGGCTGAATGAACGGTGAAGACGTTCCGTCTTACACCTTAATTCCCTTAGCGGACTCTCATGAGAGCAGTATATGCAGAGTTGTTGTATCCACCTTGAGACGCATCATTATAATTTGTATTATTTGCCCTCTGGTTACGGAACTTGGTGTATTCAGAGCTGTCGGCTACAAATTTGACATTGCAAGATGAAGCAGGAACACCTGAGTTGTCGGGGTTGGAAAACATGCTGCCTATCAGGCGGGCATAACCCGGACGAGATGCGTTTGTGGGGTTGGGGCCTCCAGATGAGTAGTTCTTTCGACTAAGAAAGTCTCCGCTGTTATTTACGGCACGGAACGGGGTGATTTTACGCAAATTGCCGTTCACGGTTCCAGTGGCATAGGCAGTGTTCCAGCCCATTCTTAGAACTCTTCGCATACCGGTGAGCTCAGAGGTTTTGTAATTTGTGATTGTCTGTTTGCTTGAGAAACCTTGAAAAGGGCCTCCAAGTTTTGAAGTACTAATTGTGCTTGGCATTTGTATATATATATATACGGTGTAAATATTTTTTCTAAACTAATGGAACTTCGTCGCTCCGCTCCGATAGGAGGCCTACGCATTATGATCCCATACCTTACTTTTTGTATAAATTAAGAAAACCCCATGCTAATAATCCCATACCTTACTTTTTGTATAAATTAAGAAAAACCCATGCTAATAATCCCATACCTTACTTTTTGTATAAATTAACCATACTTTAAATTTCACATCAATGGATGCAGCCTTTAAAAACAGTCTGCTATTTTAGCATCTAAAGGATGCTTACGTCCTTAAAACATTTTGTAAATAGCGACATACACATCCTTCAAGTCTCGGCATGCGTTTTTCAAATCATTTTGGACGTTTGTTTCGGACACATTCGTCATGTATGCAAGCCGTATACGACTGCTAGAGTCGTGGGGATGAAGCTTTTTAAACGCGCAGAAATTCAGTTTCTTCTCTTTGACGTAGTACTTCTCGTATAAATAGTACTCTAAAGCCTTTCCTAAAGTGTAATCCTCGTTCTCCAATACAACGTCAAAACTGTGGTTCATTGTGGTTGGGCTCGGCTCAATCGGCACGCTGTGCTCATCGAGGTTGCTAGAAAACGTGTCAAGTTTTTTTTGCAAAACCAGGCAGGCTTTTTTGACAATATCGGTGTTTGAGAAGACGCCGACTGATTCGACCACGAAATCAAAACTGTCTTTGGTGAAATGTCGTTGTGCATCCAAAAAATAAAAATCCTTCCTTCTATAATGAATTTCTTCGGTAGTGGCACTGTTGGCCTTCATCTTGTTCTCGACATGTTCCCAAGCTTCTTTTATTTTTCTCATGTCAGGGGTGTATCCATAGGCACATTTAGAGACAACATTGAACATGCTGTTGACACCTGCGTTTGCAACAGAGAACTCACAAGTAAGCTTCAATTGCTCACCAGGAACGTCGCCGATTCTTGGTCGAATGCGTGCAAAATCAATGTAGTGTCCGGTTTTCATATCGGGTGGAAAAATCCGCTGTCGATCAATGTCGGAAATATAAGCCCCAGTCTCTTTATCTTTAATTTTGAAATGCTCGGTTGTGATGATCATAATATGGTCATTGTCGTTGGTTTCGTTGATTTCCAAAATATATTTGCCTGGGAGTTCGTCTAAATCCGTGCTTTGAATTGGAATGCAGCCGAGACGTTGTTTTAAAATTTCATTATGTAGACGACCCGTGTTTGACGTGATTACACATTTGTTGTCATCGAATGTCTCTGTCCGAAAAACGACAGTCTCAATGTCATTGATGATGGCGCGACGCAATGCGTTGGCTAAACTAACATTGACGCCTACCAGTGTGAATTTTAAAATATTTGCGTCTTCTTCGACGGTTGTTACTTTAGGATTCATTTTTTTTAATATATTATATATTTTGTTTTAATTTATGATCTCTTCTCGCGAAGAGTAACCCAATTATATTTCGGCATATTTGGAGTCACCTTTTTCCATGCCCCGTCTGGATATTTGGCCTTCTTAAACACGCGACCACAACTGGATCCCATTCGACCGATAAATTTCATTTGGCTTGCTAGTGTAGAATCGACAACTTTTCCGTCAACTGCGCCTGAAATGTTGAAGTCTTTGCCCTTTTCGCACTCTTTGTGCTTACATATTCCACGAATTCCTTTTCTAAGGGTGTTTGTTGCACAGTCGTGGTGGTCTGCCAATATTTCTTTGGCTGACCGTAAATCAAGTTTATCTTTCTCTAATAATTTCTCGAAACGTAGATTTCTGCATCCAGAACTTGTATAAGGATTTAATAAATCGCTGTTGTCGGTGATCTCTTCGTGTATTATCGACGGAGTAAACACACTATTCATTCCATAGAATATACCGTCTTGCGTCCGTTCGACTCCGTGTGTTTTTTTGGCCAGCTCGAGACGCAGAATCTCTCCACTGTTGATGTCGCCGAAAAGCCATGCGCATGCATAATCACCAGCATTTTGTGTCATCATGATTGAGACGTAATCGTCCAATGTTTTCCCTGTCTCCATGGCTTTGCGGATTCTGAAAAAGTAGGGAACTCCAGATTGAAAATCCGGTTGATATTTGATATTGGAGATCGTGGTTTCGCAACCAATGATTCCAGAGCCAGAGATGAACCAGTCAGTAGAGCTGGATACGAGGCCCGCGATGGTTTGCATAACAAATGGGATACGATTTTCGGGGTAAACATACAAGACGACATTTGAAATGAATCCGACAGAGTAGTCGCAGTGGGTGTTGTGCGCCATGATAATTTTACCGTCGTGGGTTTTGCTACCGGTTGCGATGAACGCACTGCATCGTTGTCCATCTGTGCTTGCTTCGTAAATTTCATTCATTGAGAGAAACATGTTCCATGCAACTACCAAGTCTAAATGTTGTCCAGACCCCTCTGAAATTCCGCGCAATTCGTCGAAAATGTTTTTCCACTCTTCTTGATCCGAATATTTATCCATAATTTGCCTACATCGCGCCACATATTTGTCGAGAGGTGTCTTATAGTACTTTTTCACCATGAATGCCATCACGGGTGGAACGCGTTCAATCTCTTTGCGCAGTATGAGACCGTGCTGGTAGCCAATCTCGTAATGGTTTCCTTTGAGCGTAAGAATTATCCAGCCTTGTATCCCTTGATCTCGATGTTTTCTTGTGGTTTTGTTTGAAATCTTTTTGATTCGTTGGGACTTCATTATATTAGAGAAAAGAGAGAAAAAAAATAAGACAAAAAAATTATTTTATTTTTTTTTAACGTGTTCGCTTTGTTTGCTTTCGTCTTCTTCGCTTTGTTTGTTTCATTCTTCTTCTTCGTCCACCTCTCGTAGATTTTGTCATAGATCTTGGATTTAAGTAATTGATATGTTCTTCAATATTATTCGTGTAAACTTCTCCATACTCTGGGTCAAGATCTGGTAAATTTGGATCAATTTGTTCTGCATTTTTTCGATACAAAGCATATTTATCGTAATAATTTCCTCTTTTTAAACCATCACCTGTTTTTAGAAAATGTTGAGGGTCTGGTTTTTTAGTTTTACGGCGTTCATCAAATGACATCTATCTATATATAAATATGTATATATAATAAAAACGTTTTTCCGCCCTTTTATAAAAAGAGTGTATAAATAATCATAATAAACATCAAGATAAACGGCAACAATACCAAAAACCACGAACCCATCTCGAAACCGTTTACGCACAACAAGTTCAGGACCCATGTCCAAAAGAGGATGTACAAGAACTTGATTATAAATATCATGTATTTATTTGTAACGTTGCAAGAATAATCTCCTAAACAATATATATTTGTACTTCCAAAATTTTGAAAAATCATGATAAACATCGCAATCATTGAAATTACAAAATAAAAATAAGCGGGTGTACACCATTTTCTGAAATTTAACGACATTTTTTTTTATATATTTATTAACTATTTTTTTTTTAATTTTTATTATACAAGGATGCGTTGCGTAATATTTGCAGGACCTGTCGAAAATCCAGTTACAGCGGTTGCATTACTCAACGCACCCGAGGTTGTCCCAAAATTACCCAAAAACCCCCAACTACCACCGCCCCTCCTTAAATATTTTCGCGAATGATTTCTTTTTCTTCCTCCAACAATCGCCATTCGCTGTGGATCTACCAAATATTGATTTTGGGGATAAAAACTGCGAATAGGAACGTTGAAATCGGACCCTCCTCTCTGATTCTTACGTTGTTTTCTCTTGTGTGTTTTTCTTTGACGCTTTGTGTTTTGCATTTTTATATAATCCCGCCAGATTTTATTCAATGTCAACATGCGTCAAAATGTGTCGCCTGCAGCAAGGATCGGTTAGTCCTAAATCATCGAGAACCTCTCCTTCCGCCGTCTTTTTGGTGTTTTCTTTGGTTAAATAAACAGTTTTCGAAATTATAGCATTGTCTTCTGTACCCATTTTTGATTGTTTCTTTTGTCTCACTTGTTCCAAATAATAACGATATTTGTTTGCAAGCACTTTGCCACACGTAACGCACTTAACTGGTATAATCATTATTTTTTTTTTTATAAAGTAGTTTTATATTATAATTATTTTATGAGCGAAATCCGAGACCTTTCCGAGCAAAGGCATGCGCTATTCGGTGATTGAGGGAGTTACGATCAAATAGTGTTCCGCTGTCCTTGACAATGTGGAAATCGATATTTTTGTTTTTTGCGAACAACACGTGCATTGGTTGTAAGAGATCTTTATTTTTCACATCGTAGTTGTTTACTTTTTTCCAGCCATTTTGTACCCAAGTGTTGCAATAAATAGTCAACGATTTGACGGTGTACTCCGAGTCGGTATGAATTACGCACTGTGTATCTCGAAAATATAACCAGTGGATAAGGAGCGAATAATTTACGGCCAACAATTCACATCGTTGATTTGTCGGCGGTATTATCAATTTTTTTAGAGGGTATGGTATGCTAAGATTTTGATATTCATTGTTTGGAAAATACAACCCGATCCCTCCTCTCGCAAATAACTTGCCATTATTTAAGCAAGAACCGTTTGTGTAAATATGTAATGGTCGATTTGCAAACATCTTCTATCTCTCTCTCTCTCTCTTGCGTATTTTATTTTTGACAATTGCCGTAACATTTACCTTGGTAATAATAGAAGTCTTTGTTCTTCAAATTGTAGTCACTGTAGTTGGCAATATTTCGCGGTCCGTTCTGGTTGCCGGCCACACACTTTTGTCCACCGAGGAGAGTGCAGCAACTTGTAGAGGCACATGTGTTCAAATCGAGCGCACCGCATTTTTCTTCAATAGATGTAACGTCGTTCTTGTCTTGTGTACAAAATCCGCCCAATACACTTGCAGTGTTGTAAACAGGTGCAACTTGCGATTGTCTCGTTGTTCTGCTCAAGTAAACGCTGTCTTCGTAGTTTGGGACATAATTAGAAGAGCCGAACTTGTACGCACCGGGTATGTAGTACAATACTGGAGAAAACTGTGCTTCTGTGTTTTCGATTTTCACCATATTTCCATTTTGATCGAATTGGTAATAGACGCCCAAATTATTATCAGGGGCCTCAGACATGTCATCTTCGTGGTATTTTCTATCTATATCTTTTGCATCGAAGGTTGAATCAAATGTGCTGAGAGCGTAGAGAGTCTGATTGAAAACAAGAAAATCTGAGGTTTTATCCGTGTTGGCTTTTTTGCCGAGCTCATAACCTTTTGGTAGAGGGTCGGGCAACTGTTTCATTACATATTTGGTATTTTCACCGCTGGTCAATTTGATTCTGTAGTACACTTTTTGATTACCATTCGTGTCTTCGTCCGTTGTTGGTAGAGCGATTTCTTCACCAATGTTATTCTCTCCACTGTTGTAATAAACGCCCGGAATATCTAAATAAGGCGGTTGACTAAGCAGTTTGTCCGTTGAATTTTGATAATATATCAGCATTTCTTCTGTCTTCTCTTTAATAGGAACCAATACCTTGTTGTCGTTGTCGGAAATTTTGAATCCATCGGGAATGATTGGTTTCATTTTAAATATAGGGACAGTCGGTGTTCCTTCATTGACCTTTGTATAACCAGCCGGAGGATCGATGCCAACTCCTCGATTTCCCCCCTCTCCATATGTCGCTCCAGGGATATTAATTGTCGCCGACAAGTCAGTGCCGAGTGTTACCATACTCTCTTGTTCACAAGATAGAGTCTGCATTATTGTCATTACTATTATTACTACTAAAATTAAAATGTATACATATGGTGATATCATTTGGTATAATATATATTCTCATAAAAAAAATGAATTATAATAAAAATGAGCACTCGCCAAATAGTTAATGCAATTCAGCAGTTGACAAATAGTATTCGCTGTCAAAACAAGTTGATACGTCAGTGTTTAGGAAAGTTATGCGAAAAACAACAAACAATAGAGCTTCGTATAATTCTCAAGATTTTGTTTCCCAATCCTCCACCTATTATTGACCCCGATAGTATAAATAGGCTTACTGACAAATCGTTGTTATTAAAGCTCGAGTCAAAATATGACGAATTCATTGAAAAAAATCAAGAGGCACTATGTTTACATGAGTTGATCGAAGACTTATTAGATATCCGCGATTGCATTTTGCTTAGACTTGGACGGGTTGTCCGTCTTGAAAAAACATCTGATATTTGTATATAATAAATGTTTACCGAGCCTTCACTGATACTTCAAGAGTTTGTGGAAAAAGAGCTAAACATTTTGCCGGCATTTCATTTAACAGAGAGAACTAAATCATTTTTTAAAAGAATTTTCGATATTGCAAAAGAGGCTCCTCCACCCAATTATAAAATTATTGCAAAAAAACTGTCTTTACCAAACACTCCTTTCCCAAAAGGACGTTTGTTTGATGAATTTGAAATTGACACAATTAAACAGCATATAATCAATTTAAATAAAAAAATAACTGAAGTTCAATTGATTGTTGGCATTCGTACTTACCATTTACATTTTGTTTTACCACATAGATCATCCCTAAATATTGTTGGCTTTGTTGCTAAAATTAATATGTGGTTACACGTTGCAACGCAGTTTTCAGAGGCAACTTGTTCAAGGACCGTTCATGTGTATCTTTATTTAACAGATTTAAAAAAAACACTACCTACCCTATATAATCAGCCTATTTGTCAAGAACATGTAAATACAGCGTTCACAACAGGCTGCAACGAGTCTACAGAAATTATTATTTTTAGGAGGGAAGAGTGGTTCAAAGTGTTTATACACGAGTCGTTTCACAACCTTGGTCTCGATTTTAACTTTTCGAGCAACAATCAACAACTTTTAAAATCGATTTTTCCACTGCAAAATTCAAATTGTCTCTTGGCCGAGACTTATTGCGAACTGATGGCGGAAGTGTTTAACATTCTTTTGTCCAAAGATGGAATGTCTTTTGTTGAGAGACACCTTCAGATTGAACGCAAATTCTCATTGTTCCAGACCGCTAAAATTTTGGACTATTTCGACTTGAACTATATAGAGCTGTTTGAAAAAACCGCTCAGGCTTCGCAACTTCGACAAAATAATTACAAAGAGACTACCGAAGTTTTTTGTTATTTTATTTTGAAATCATTGTTGTTGTACAATTGTAACGAATTTTTTGAATGGTTGGACACGAATTGCAATGGGGGTATTAAATTTAATCAACAGTATGTAGAGAAATTTATTCGCGAATTGATCATACCAACTCACAATCATCCCAAATACATAAAAGTTGTAGACAAAGTTCAATCAATTTTTGATACACCGGTTAAGAATATTTTTCTAAAAAATACTTTGCGAATGACCGCGATAGAGATGAAGTTATAACATCATAAATTTACAATGAAGAGTCGTGGATCTATTAAAGCACTCGACAATGAATTGTTGTTCACAATGAAAATGGATGTTTCTTATTCGATCTCTTCTATAAAACAGATCGCGCCTTTTTTGTATGCTATAGAGGGTTCTTGTTGGATCGATCCATCCTTGGCAGCGGTTTCATTTACAATTGAATATGACAAATCGAATGATATCGTACATTTTAAAAGCAGTTGTCGAATGTGTTTTTGTAGTTATGAGATGTACAACAAATATTATCTGAATATTCGTTACTCAAATTCCGAGAATTACACACATTTCTTGTGCATCCCTTGGTTGCGTATTCATGACCAAAATAATGGAGTCGCCATTCCTCAACTGGTCGAAGATATATTTTCGCGTATTCCGAATGTTATTGTTTTCTGAAAGTGCTTAAACATATGATGACCAATACACATATCGAATTTATTAAAATAAAAAACATGGGTATAAAAAACTTGAATCATTTTCTAACAACCAATTGCAAAAAAGATTCGATCGCAAAAGCCCATTTGAGCGAGTTTAGCGGGAAAGTCGTTGTGGTCGATGCGAGCATTTATTTATATCGGTTTATCGGGGAAAACAAATTGATCGAGCACATGTATTTGATGGTTTCGATTTTCTTACACTATAATATCAAACCAATCTTTGTATTTGATGGCGTTGCTCCTCCTGAGAAGAAGGATGTTTTGATTGAACGTCGTGAAAATAAACAGGCTGCACGAGATAAATATAATTTACTTAAACAATTACACGAACATGAAACTGAAGAAATGGAAAAACTGAAGAAGCAATTTATTCATATCAAGGATGCTGACTACAGTATTGTGAAATCGTTGTTGGATGATCTAGGAGTTGCTTGGGTAACTGCACCAAGAGAGGCTGACGAACTATGTGCCCATTTAATGCACACCAATCAAGCGTATGCCTGTCTCAGCGATGACATGGATATGTTTGCGTATGGTTGTGTCCGCGTCTTTCGGCATTTTAGTCTCGTCAAACATACTGTTCTTTTTTACAATTTAGTTGAAATTTTGATTGAACTTCAAATGTCCATCCAAGAGTTTCGTCAAATTGTCGTGTTATCAGGTACTGATTATAACAAAGACGAATCTTCCGATTTAGTCGAATCGATTTTGTGGTTTAAAAAATACAAGAAAGAAATTGTTTTACATGAAGATGATAATGTTATCTCTTTTTATGAGTGGTTGTTTAAAAATACAAAATACATTCAGAATTTTGAGAGATTAAATTTAATTCTTAAGATGTTTAAACCAAAACCTATGATTGATTTTAAGATAAACCAACGCGCTTTTAACCAAAAAAATTTGTGCGAAACTTTGGCGATAGACGGATTTGTCTTTCCTCAATACATATAATCCCATATATCGTAATATGTGGTTATATCCACGTTGCCCAATATTTCCAGTTCATTGAATATCAACACTTGAGCGAAGATTGGCCACCTCTTTAAAAACAGGGTTATCGTGTTGAAACAGCGTAGCTGCGAGGACCCTCGTAATGTTAAGAAATTCATCATGTTTTCTGGAATGGTTATGTCGAATCCGCTGCTAACAAGTAAGTACACAAGGGGTTTGTGACAAAATTTAGCAGCCAACTCTACATACCCATAATTATGTTGAAATATTTTGTTGCATCCTTTTGCTATAAGGCGTTCGGCTTCTTCTATATTGTTTTTACAAATTGCGTGATAAAGTGGCGAATATTTATAGAGGTCAGTATAATTACGGTGTTTGAACGTTACATTTTCATCGGATTCGTACATTGTGTAAAATATGTGTGTTAGTTTTATGACAATTTTATGAAATCAATTGTTTTATGACAATTTTATGAAATCAATTGTTTTTTTGCAATTCAATATCATTCGCTGAGTACTCTGCACTCTGGTACGAGTCGTTTTAATATTTCTTAAAATTTCGGACCCTTTTTTTATTGCGTGAAAATACAACACGTCGGGTTGTCTTCTTCTTATACTTCCTTGATATTCTTCTTTTAGATTTTTTTTTGCCGCCATAGCACGACCATCCAAAACACGTTGCTACGTCTGGTATGAACATTAAACTATCAAACATTATTTTATTCGGATGCTCAACGCGTTCTTTCAAAAATCTGTATTTTTTGCCCTTTATTGTTAACTCTTCGAGTGTAAGATCGTGTTTTAATTGAACATCTTGAATTACACCTTGAGCGATTTGGTCGTCACCAGTTGTTTTTTTTATATAAAGAATCACAAACTTGCCTATTAAATCATTTTGATCAAAATTTGTTTTTTTGTTCAAGACATCATGTCCATATTTTACGTTGTCCTCTAGTACGGTATTTGTAATTAATTCTCGGTCTCTAGTCTCAGTTGGGTTTAACCGATCGTACGCATCTTTAGATGCTTGTATTGCGGCGTTATGTCGGGTTTGGGCTTGTTGGGCTTGTAATAGTTTGTCTTGTCTTTCTTGTTCTTGTTCTTGTTCTTGTTGTTGTTTGTGTTGTTGTTCTTTTCTTAGAAAAGTAGTCTCGTTAGTGTCATTAACCCAGTAGATAAAGTCATCAATCGTCGTAATATTTTGAGTCTGTATAATTGTATTTAATTTTGCAGTTGATTCAGCCTGGTTAAATGCATTGCGCACTCGTATATTATTATTAAACAATGATAATATGGTAGCTCCATTTTTTGTCAAAATGTCATTAAGCAAATCATTCAATGTCGTAAATTTATTTTTCAAAATTGTTGCATCATCGGTCGTGATTTCGTTAAATCGAGCTTGTGTTTTTAAACTTTCACGCAATAGCAATACTGCCTTACTTTTGTATGCACCTTCTTTATCATACACGCATATGGCATTCGTTATGGTTTCTGCCCTTATGGCATCCATTAGATCTTTGATATTATTAAATTGTTGAATAGCATTTCTAGGTTTAATTAAAGTGTACGAATTGACAGTATGAAACTTTGATACGACGATCGTATCATCAATTATAGCACCTAAACATCTTCGTTTCTGGAGTTGTATTTCTAAATTATTTGTCTGGATAAAGACATTATCATTATCATAATCCATATTCAAATCATTCATTGTAGTTTCAATATCAATGAAGTTTGGAAATCTTACTTTCGCTTCTTGAAGTAAGGTATTTATTGGAATGCGATCCAAGTATCCCACATACACAGGTGGTGGTTCATTCAATGGCGTAAAATAAGATCTTATATACTGCATACTTATATAAATTATATATATAAAAAAATTTATTTTTTTTAATTACACTTGAAAGAAAAAAAGAAAAATGAGACATCTCCCTTTTTTTCTTTCAGGTGATACGAAAATTGTTTCATTTTTTGTAGGGTGTAATTTAATACCTAAATTTCATCTACACGTCATATTGGATCTATAAATTATTACAATGTATTTCATGTGAATTCTACATATTTATTCGTCGCTGTTTTCCTCGTCTTGATATTCGTATGCGTCGCCATAATCATCTAAAGATTGATTGCGGTCTCTCGTGATTTGGCATATCTCTCCCGTCCTCAATACATATTCCGAAAACCCTTGGTCAAATATTTCCTGTTGAATTGCGGAAATGGGTAAAGCCCACTCATTTGGCACAATTTTCGCATCGTATGTCTTGCCGTCAGTGTTTGGAATTTTGGAGACAAAAATGATCGAGCCCAACTGTTCAAACGTTTTGCACAACTTGTCGACATCGTACTCGGAAGGTAAATTGTTAACGACCAGATTCATTTTGGTGTAATATTTTCGCTCAAATCTAATTTTCTCATTGCTTTCGATTCTGCTTTCCGTTAACACCTTGTCCATCTCATCATCAACTATTTTACCAGCTATCTTCAAATTTTGTGTTCTCTCCTTTTTTCTTTCCTCCAACAGGCTGTTTAGTTTTGCGTCATTTCTTAAAATATCTCCTTCTGAATATGCAACGTTTTTGTTTCTTGAAAACTTAACGTTCTTTGAGAATTTCGGTGGTTGCGACATTTTTTTTATGATATTTCATAGGTATTTTTTTAAAATTATGAAACGCGGTGCATTTGGTAAAAGGATTTTTTTACTTGTCGGAAAGAACCCAGGTTACGCACTTCAAATGTGAAGTAATCCTGTTTTTTTTATCTTATTATATATCATATATAATGAGAACTCGGCGAGGAGGTGGACCTAAATATAATAATACTAAAAAGAAAAAGCCATTAAAATTTAGTGTAATGTCATTCAACGTGGAATCTTGGTTGAATTTGATTAAACCAATATATAATGCAAGCAATAAAAAGTTGAATTCGAGTGGACATCCTATTTTAGATGATGGAAAAGTAGATTATTTAGAAGATAAAACCCACGATTTACGAGAGGAATTTAAAGCGTATTTATCGTCGCCAAAAGGGTCGCCAAAAGGGTCGCCAAAAGGGTCACCAAAAGGGTCACCAAAAGGGTCGCCAAAAGGGTCGTCTGATAGCTCGCTCGCATTTCCTACAACACAACGCGAAAAATGGGAAAATTTAAAAAAAATATTTAATGGTGTAGATATTTTATGTATTCAAGAAGATGCACTTATGGGAGTAGGACGCAACAACGATCCAGAATCTTATGAAATTTATAACAGCTCTCAAGAAAATTTTATTAGTCAAATACAACCGGCGAAAGGCAAATTGCTAAACTTAGTATCTTCTTGTAAATCGCATCCTTATCGTTGGGATGACACTCAAGGGTTATTCTATTCTGGAAGTAAGTTATCAAATACAATTTATACAAAATATAATGTTACCAGCTCTCTTTTATCCATTGCACCACAACTGAAAAATGATGTTGTGAGGGATTTTAAGTTAACTATTGATACTGACGGTAAAATACATCCAAGGTGCTGGAGTATCAATGAAATTCATGTATCTCCAACTAAATCGGTAAAGGTTGCATCAATTCATTTGACCGGTGGCAGGTTTGATGACATTGCAAGTTTAACTGACAATAATTTTATAATCAAAATCCGGCAAATATATGAACTGTTGAAGGAATTTCCGGATATTATTTGCGGCGATTATAATACAAAAATAGTTCCTCCGCCAGTAGACAATTATTTTTTAGATTTGCCGTATCAATCTGGAAAGGTTCGTGATTATTTAGCAACCAATCCAATGACAAAAACTAATGATATGAGTAAAATTTACGAGTCAATACACAACCATATAATGAATGGTCTTCCCTTAATGGAAATATCACTTGTTGACAAATGGCACATCTGGATGTATGGTTTACATTACGTTTTTGAACAAGCTTTATATAAATCGGTCTTTAATGATGAGTTCCCTGAGACAACCATTTTTGGCGGAACTGTGGATATGATTTATTACAGCTATAAAAAATTATTGTGTAATCGCGCGAATGTAGTCAAAGGCGTCATTGATATGAGTATACCAGTAACTGCGTATCCCGATTATTTTAAAAGGAAAATTCTAAGCGACCATGCTCCAATCAAGGCTGTTTTTTCATTTATAGAGTAATTATATTTATTGCTCGTTTACGGTTGTACTTCTCTTGTAATGTGATAATAATATGCAATTATTTATAAATATGAAAATTTTGTGTAAGCGTCATCACTGAAGCGTATGGAGCGCGATAGGGTCGAATGCGAGCCCGATGAAGGTAAGATCGAAACTTACCAAGTGATTTTTTTTTGCGCTAAAAAATGTATTGCTCATATTATTATAAATAGTAAAATTTTCAAAAGTGTCATCATCGTGGCGCAGAGGACACATGCTTGCTGAGCTCTAGAGCGCGTCGGGCTCATAACCCGAAGGACGGTTGATCGAAACAACCCGATGATATTTTTTTGGTTACATATTCGAAATTCCAATTATTGACATATTTGCATATTTGTCTTTTTTTTTGCATTTGTTATGCGCATTGTTTTATAAACAAAAAAATTTTCGACAAGGCTTGTGTGTAGCGGGTCTACCAAACTATGTTTACATGGAGGAGGTCAACAACTTCAATTCATAGATGATAGAACCAAATTGGACGAGGGTTCGAACCACTGCCACCCGGGCGTGTCATAAAATGCAAGGTTTTGACAAAAAAATCTTAGTATTTTGGAAATGGACATGACGTGTCTATACGCGATGGTTGGGGCGTATTCTCATGGTGGGTATTGTGTACACTTTACCCTTTAGTAATGGGATCCACACTCTTTAATTACGATATAAAAGTAATGGGACGTTGATCTTTAATTACATTGTAAAATTATCATTAAAATGGGTTGATTACTTTACTGAGTAATTTCCATTAGGAAATGGGCGCAATGAAGATTGCGATAAATATGTGCGTCGGAGGGGCATATATTATTCTTTTTTTTTTGTATAAAATTATAAAAAAAAATTTAATTTGTTTATATATTTCAAAACTCTTTTTTAATTACAATACTTTGTTCATCATCTGACAACTTTTTTTCTCCAAAGTATACGTATGCCAGCTTTTCATTCACCAAAATATCATTGAATGATTTTGCCATTTCGAGATCTTCGACATGATACATCCAGCCCAAGAGTCGGCCATATTTGTCGAACGATCCACATCTCAATATTACGAGACATTTACTTTCTTTCATTTTTTGCCGCAAATTTTTGCGCGCTATGTTGATATCAATCCCGGCACTATCATTTTTCGCAATCAATTCGTACAACCGCATCCGTGCACGCAACCCTTGCTCTCTGTTTTTCGATTTAAGTTCGCACGTGTCGATTCCAGCCAATCTCACGTTGAATTTATAATATTTATCGAATATGTAGATTGCACATGTCACAGTGTCTCCGTCATAAATATCGAGTACTTTCGCATTATACACGTTGTTTTCAAGTGTGAACGCTGGAGTTTTTTCGAAATCACATTGATCGATTTGTTCCGCACTTTTAGAACTACAACTTTGTCCCATTTTTTTTTAAATTTATGATAATTAATAACAGAAAACGCTTTACACATGTCTCTTAGATGTCATAAAAAAATGAAACGTCTCTCTTCACACATCGAAAACAATGATGTCACTCAGACCATTTACGAAAAATATCTTGAGTACACGAAACAATACCAACAACAATATGGAAAACGAACAGTCATCTTAATGATGGTCGGCTCCTTTTTCGAGGTCTATGGTCTCAAGTCACCCTCCACTGGCGAGATCTTCGGAAGCGCCATCGACGACGTAACACGCATCTGCCAAATGAACGTCACCGAGAAGAAAAAAGTCTCCGTCGACGGCAACACGGTCTTGATGGCCGGTTTCCCCGAATACACTTTAGAGAGGTATTTGCAAAAGCTGAGCGACTCTGGTTACACAAGTGTTGTGATTGTCCAAGACGAAGACAATAGCATCAAGGGCGATAAGAAGAAACACATTGTTCATTCGATCCACTCCGCGGGCACTTTCATTCCATACGAAGTCGATCAACCTCGCTTGTCCAACAACATCATGTCGGTTTGGATCACCTCTTTCAACTCGATTTTGAACAAATCCCGTCCCCAAATTATTTACGGCGTCTCTGTCGTCAATATTTTCACAGGCAATTCCTGGATTTTTGAACATAAAACAACTTTCGAAAACAACCCCACCACATTTGACGAATTGGAGCGTGCCGTCTCTGTCTACAACCCTTGTGAAATTATTTTTCTCTACGACTTGTCGAAACTCACTGATAACGAAGCTGCTCTTCTGAAGTCCATCAAATCCTACGCAGGCATCGACATTGAGAGCATTCATGAAATCTGTGTTCGCGGTCACACGAAAGCCGAGAACTGCATGAAGCCACAATACATTGTTGAACTTGTCGAGTCCTTTTTCGGCTCTGAATCGTACGATACTTGTCAAGAGTTCTATTTGTTCCAGATTGCCACACAATCATTCTGTTATCTCTTGAATTTTCTTCAAGAGCACAACAAAGCTCTCGTTAAAAAAATTCACATGCCTGTTTTTGCATGCATCAGCACCAATGCTATTCTGGCAAACCAGACGTTGAAACAACTCAATATTATTGAAGACAAATCCGCCGACAGTATACGCAGCGGGAGATTTTCGTCCGTGCTGAATTTCGTGAATCGCGCATCAACCACCATAGGGAAACGCCGCGTCCAAGACTTGCTAACGTCGCCAGTTTTCGATAAACAATGGCTCAATGATGAATACGATATGATTTCGCACATGTTGTCACCGGACAATTACCATTTCATCGCGTTCATTCGTAAACAACTGTCAGATGTAGTTGACCTTGAAAAGATTATGCGCCAAATATTGGTAAAGAAAATCTCTCCATCCGCCGTGTACCGTCTTTATGATTCTGTTGCGCATGTCCAGCAAATCCATACTTGTTTGCTTGAAAACCTCCCGTTGCTTAAATATTTGCCAAATTCAGCGGACATTGAATCTGCTTGCGCCACTGTAATCTCTCACGTGCGGGACTTCTTGATTATTGACGCCTGCAAAAACATAAATTCTACAACCTCGAATGTATCTGAACACATTATTCAATCGGGTGTCAATCACGAACTCGACGCGATGATGCTTGAATACAAGATTGCAACCTCGAACTTGACCAATATTCACTTGTTTTTGAATTTGGTGATGCGATCCGGACCAAATGACGACACCGACTACGTCAAAATCAACACCACTGAAAAATCCGGTTCTTCTTTCCAAATCACCAAACCTCGCGCCAAAATTCTCAAGGAATCACTCGAAAAAAACGAGTTCTTGTCAAAACCTTGTTTCCGCACCACTCTCACGCAGGTAAAACCAGGCACTGTCATGTTTAATAATAACTTGATCGAATTCGCCGATTTAAAATGCAAAACTGCCTCTACCGCGGCCGAGGAAATTGTCTTTGATGAATTGACACGGCTAACATCTAAAATCCTTCAACTCGAACACGCTATCGAGGGAAAAACGTCGTCTCTCTACGCCGAATTTGTAGAACAGGTTCTCGAAAACAAATGCTATGATCATATTGATATGATTGTCGAATATGTTGCAGCCATCGATGTACTCCAATGTAAGACATTTGTCGCCAAAGAGAACCGCTACTGTCGACCCAACTTTCCCTCTTCGATTATCGACGTCGCCGAAGATAAACCATCCTTCGTGAAAGCGATCGGAATCCGCCACTGCCTTATTGAACATATCCAACAAAACGAAACCTACGTCGCCAACGACATTGAAATCGGCGCTGGAGGCATACTCCTCTACGGTACGAATGCTGTAGGCAAAACCAGTCTCATTCGAGCACTCGGAATCGCCGTGATTCTTGCGCAATGCGGCTTCTTCGTCCCTTGCTCCGAATTTATCTTCCAACCATATCGGTCTTTCTATACTCGCATCCTAGGCAACGACAATTTGTATAAGGGTCTCTCTACATTCGGTGTAGAGATGAGCGAGCTCCGGGTCATCCTCAACAACGCCGACGATCATAGCTTGATTTTAGGCGATGAATTGTGTTCCGGAACCGAGACGCAAAGTGCGCTGAGCATTTTTGTGGCTGGTCTCATGAATTTGCATAAGAAATGCGCATCCTTCTTGTTTGCATCCCATTTTCACGAAATTTGCGATTACTCGGAGATCGCCTCTATGGAGAGGCTCGCTTTAAAACATATGGCCGTGCACTATGACCGAGAACGCGACTGTTTGGTGTACGATCGCTTATTAAGAGATGGTCCGGGTGACAGCATGTACGGTCTTGAAGTTTGCAAGTCTCTTCATTTGCCAACCGAGTTTTTGGATGCCGCGTTTGAAATTCGCAACAAATACTTTCCCGAAAAAATGGGGACACTCGGTCAGAAGGTTTCGCACTATAATTCGAAAAAAGTGCGCGGTCTTTGCGAATTGTGCAACAAGGCTTTGAGTAGCGAAGTTCATCATTTAGCGATGCAACAAGATGCGGATGCGGACGGGTTTATTCGCGGCACAGCCGTTCACAAGAATCACAAGGCGAATTTGATGGCTGTTTGTGAAGAGTGTCATCAATTTATGCATGGCGCTGAAACTGTTGCAATAAAGAAAACTACAAATGGCTATTTACGTATTTGATACAATTCTTTTATTTTACTCTTTATTTAACATGAAATTATTAGTTCATTTTGATGACAAATTTGACGTTTTTCATATTATTGTTTTGGATTTTATAAAGATTTTAGCTAGTAAATAATTTGTTTATATATAATATATTTAGTATTAATGAAAGGTGGTGCAGCAGATGTAAAGAAAGTAGAAGTAGTGAAATATTTCGGTCCAATAATTGTTGGAGAGGCAATTAACAGGGTGTCTCGTACTAACGATTCAATTGGTGTTGACGATGATATTATGAAAAAAATTTTGGATCTTGCCAATAAATGTAATACCTCAATTATATCAGCGTTTGATAACGCTAAATTAGCGTATAAATATAAAACACAGCTTGATACTTTTCTTAAAATAAAGGTGAAGTACAAGGATAAGAAGAAGAATGATCCTGATTATGAGAATAGCAATGTTAATTATCAAAATTTTGATAATAATCAGAAACATGTGGGTAATGGGAATATTACTTTTTCTTCAGATGTTCATTTAGGAACGTGGATTGGTCCAGGAGATTACATATATGAGGGTAAGTATAGCAATACAGATAGTCCGAAGGATACTGGCGTTGAGAGTTTAGGTAATGATCAGCATTTTTATGGTAAATTTACCAATGGTGTTAGAGAATCTGGAGCTTATACGTGGGTAAATGGTAAATACAAATATTTAGGTGATTTTACGGATAACTTTATTAATGGTTATGGTTGCTGGGAAGTAATTTTTGTCAAGGCCGAGGCCAATGCCGAGGCCGGGGCCGACAACAACGCCGACACCAACGCCAAGGCCGGCAAGACCGATACCGTCAACCTAGAGGCCAATGACGGCACCAAGGACGGCACCAAGGACGGCACCAAGCCCGCCGACACCAAGGCCGCCGACACCAATGACGACACCAACACCGTCAACGGCACCAACACCGTCAACGGCACCAACGCCGGCACCAACGCCAAGGCCGGCAAGACCGATACCGTTAACCTAGAGGCCAATGACGGCACCAAGGACGGCACCAAGGCCGTCAAGCCCGAGGCCAAGGACGGCACCAACGCCGACGCCGGCAAGACCGACTCCACCAACACCAACCCCAACGTCAACGGCACCAACACCGCCATCTCAGGTGGTGATGGTGGGTCAAAGACGTATTTTGTTGGTAAGTTTAGCAATACCGACGGTGTAATTAATATGCCTGACGAATATTTACAATTCGATGATAACGACGTTATTACTTGGTGTTATAAAAATAATAATGATATTGTAAAAACAAAATTAAGTAAACCTAATAAAGCACAACTTTCCGATAAATTTGATTTAAACGTTATGAAAAAGAAATTTAAAGAGTTGAGCACTTATGAAGGCTTTGTCCAAAATTTGGAGAATTTTTTTGGCGTTGGTCGTACTGGTTTGTATGCCACCGCTGCACTTGGTGTAGCTGGGTTGGGATATTTGGCGTATAAGAAGTTATTGAAGAAGCAAAAGAAAGATTCAAGTTCTTCCTCACATAAAAATCCTGCCGAAGCAAGCAGTCAATCTGCGTCATCGGTTGCAGATGGAAGCAGTGGTTCATCGTCGTCATCATCATCGTTGGAAGATGGAAGTAGTGGTTCATCATTGTCGTCATCGTTGGAAGATGGAAGTAGTGTTTCGTCAGAAGGAGTGTTATCGTCGAAGGTGAGGGTTGGTCGTCGTCGTTCAGTTCGTGCGGTAGGTAAAAAAGGTCGCGTAACGGTTCGTGGTAAATCATCGGGAGAAGTGAAAGGCGTCCGACAATCAGCTCGTTTGAAAGCAGTGAAAGGCGTCCGACAATCAGCTCGTGGTAAATCATCGGGAGAAGTGAAAGGCGTCCGACAATCAGGTCGTTTGAAAGCAGCCGCTGAAGTGAAAGACGTGAGTAAATCAGCTCGTTTGAAATCAAAGCGAGTATAATTGCGTTTGAATGTTGAGAGGAACCTGTTCTCTCCACATTGAAATAACCGCAGGTGTGTTAGGAAAATCTTCTAATTGTGTGATTGTAAATTCAATGTTTTTTGCAAGCTTTTTTGTGACTTATCAATTCCCCACTCATTTCCCGTTTTCGATACATCTACATTGGATGTTTGATTATTCAGGACATTCTGGCATCGTTATAACAACCTATTTTTTTGCTTTTTACGTAATACTGACCACCAAGTTTTTGTAACCCCGTGAAATTATATGCTATCATTCTATTTCGTAATCATTTTTTTTTCCCAATTATTCTTCGACTTTTATGCTTTTTTTTAGAATTATATTTTCTTCTTATTTTCTTAGTATTTTTGAAATACGTTTTTTTATTATGTCCGCCTCTAATTAAACTTTTGGTTTCACTATTAAACATTTGTATTATATTATCCATAAAATCAGGTGTTTTGTCACTTTGAGATTGAATATCACTTAAAAATTTTTTAGTAAATTCAAGAAATTCTGGACTCATTGAATCTGTTATCTTTGCCGGTTCGCCAGTTTCGGGTTTTACAAAATCAAGTTCATAATTTATAAGCCTATCTAAAAATGTAATTATATCAAAACTTCTATCCTCAATCGACCATGTTTGTATTATTTCGGAGTTTCCAAAATCATGAATAAGCGGTATTATATCATTTTCTTTGTTTTTGATTAAAACCAATACATTTCCAGGATGTAAATCTTTGTGAATAATGTTTTGTTTTTGCATATCTCTTATACCAAGTAATACACCTTCTATGATACTAATCCATTTTTCATTTGGCAGAATTCTTCTTTCAATTATAATGTCTTTTGAATAATTTACTATATCAGCATTCGCTATTTCACTAATAAGAATACTACCTTTTAATTTGGGTATCATTTTTTCATATGCTTCACCAGATAAATAATTAGCTTTGTTTATTTCTGGAATTTCTATTTTATTACTTTTAAAAAAATTGTTTACCTCTTGAATCATTTTCTCTACAAATAATTCTGGATTACTTCTATCATATTCTACATTTGTATTGGAACTATTTGTTTGAAATTTTTTAAGTGCTATCTTAATCTTTTTTTGTGATTCAATATGGTTTTCTGTTAAAATATCGACTATGGTATTATACAAAATTTTTGAAATTGAATAGTTTAAAGAGTCTAATAAAAATTTAGTCCCATTTTTGTATTTTATATTATTGCATGAATAACTACCATATACAATCGGAAAAAATATAGATTGCCTAGAAATTACAAGTTGAGAACATATGTTTGCTATGTTTATTTCTTTTTCATTCTGTATTAATAGATCATCATTTGTAACAGGCATTACTTTCATTGCTGATTGAATGTTATGTATAATAATTTTATAAACCACTCCAGCGACGCTATTACTTCCAATTTGGCTTACAATTTGAGTTTTAGGACATACACTTGTACTAGTTTCGTCATTAAGTTTTTCTATTTCAGAATTGTTACAGTCACAAAAATTTAACGGTTTGTCTATACTGTCGAGAAAACTCTTTATGGTTGCATATTTTTCAATTCTATCACGAATATCTAAATGTTTTTCAACGCTATATTCTCTCGGGGCTTGTCCTAAATCTAAGTTTTCGACTGCTGCTTCATCAGACATTAGTATTATATATATAATTATATTTTTTTTTAACCAATCAATATTCTCTTTATAAATTTGTTTGATTGCAGAATGTTGTTGCATAATGCATCAGATGGCGCCGAAATTAGAAAATGTCGGTCCTTGACACGACATGGTGTGTTTCTGTAAAATATTCATTTTTTTGTATGAGAAGGCGCAATGGTATTTTGCCGCGTGACTTATCAATTCCCCACTCATTTCCCGTTTTCGATAATTGTCCTTTCGATGTATGGTGTGAATTTATTGAAAATGATGCTAGACAATACTGAATATGAATGATGTGTGTGATGGCACCAATCGTATTGTTGCAGTGGCGTGTATATCCAAACATTTGCACACAAACATTTGCACACAATCCTCTCACAAACCTTTGTTCACAATCATTTGTTCGATTTCATGCAGCCAAATCATTGTGTTCATTTGTCGATTCCTTACCGAATTTTCAATTCCCCACTCATTTCCCGTTTTCGATAATATGTCCATTGCCTCTTACACAGGTGTTTCGCAGGTGTTTCACAGGTGTTTCGCAGGTGTTTCACGGGTGTTTCGCAGGTGTTTCACGGGTGTTTCGCAGGTATTCATTTGGGCACAAGAACCATTCACTTAGGCCCTAGATCAAACCCTTCATCGAGACCATTCACCAAAACCTTTCACAGTTGTCGAAACCTTTATAAGAGTCCGGATTAAAAAAAAGTTTGTTATATCACTAGATTTTTGGCATGTTTTTACAGTACATACAGCTCATTTCTAATTAACGTTTGCTTATAAAACAAAAAATGAATATAAACAAATGACACAATATAAAATATAATAATGGATGCACCATTGAATATAGTAGATTTGATAGAGAATAATACGGTGTTAAACCTTTCACCTGATTATAATAATCGTTTTGTAAATAAAGTCAAGGAAACATTTACAGAAATGCAACAACAATTGTTTGTTTCATCATTTTATTGTTATCTGAACTATCATCAGACGAATGATTTTGTTATTGACCTTGATAATATATGGATATGGTTAGGATTCAGTACAAAACAAAAAGCAAAAATATTATTAGAAAATAGTTTTGTGATAAATAAAGATTATACTTTGCTTAACCAGCCGGCTAAGCAAACAAATGATACCAGGGGTGGTCACAATAAACACACTTTTTTATTAAATATCCGCACCTTTAAACTTTTTTGCATAAAAGCAGGAACAGCGAAAGCCAATGAAATACACGAGTATTTTATTAAACTGGAAGATATAATGAATCAAATTGTAAAAGAAGAATGTGTAGAATTAAAAGAAACGATAGAAAATCAAAAAATAGTAAATAAATTAGAAAAAGAAATTTTGAGAGAGAAAACGCTTATTGAACAGTTTCAAGTTAATACACAATGTGTATATTATGGTGTAATAGATGACAAAAATGAGAATAATGAACAATTGATAAAATATGGTAATTCAAATAATTTACAACAGCGCGTAGAACAACATAAGAAAACATATACAAACTTCAGACTAGTAAATGCATTCAAAGTTGAAAACAAATTACATATTGAAAATGCTATAAAAAATTGTGAAGAAATTGTACCATACAAACGAGTCATTGAAATCAAAAATGTAAATTACACCGAACTTTTATCTATTAATAATTTATCATTTGAAAAATTAGATAAAATCATAAAAAATATAATAACAACAATCGAATATAGTCCCGAGAATTATGTTAAGCTTTTACATGAAAACAAAGAATTAAAAAATGAAGTTGACATACTAAAAAATGAAAATAAAAAATTAAAACAAAAAGATAATGTCACCAAAAATAAGCAGCAAAATGAACCGACAGTAAAAAAAATACGACGATTTCAAAAACACAGAGATAATTTTTATTATATTGATTATAAAAAATATGAAAAACTATTTGGAACACGACAAGAAGTATGGGATTCCATTGCATATATGACATCTGGACAATTAATTAAAGAAGACCTTGTAATAAATCACTCAGGAAAGGTTGTTTCAAAAATTAAAAGCGAAGAAAATATAAATAATCCGCGTGGTATTTGTAAGCCACGAAATACAAAAATATCCATTGTCGAATAAATTTCACATCTTTTTTTATTTACACCATTGAAGAATTAAAATGGGACATTTTAATTCTCCAAGGGAGCGGTATCGGTAACGATTTGAAATGACACCCCGACGGGGTGTCCCATTTTAAATCTTCACCGGTATAAAAAAAACATTTGAAAAAACCCCTCGCACTTATTTCCTGTTTTCGATAATATGTCCATTGCCTCTCACACAGGTGTTTCACGGGTATTCATTTGGGCACAAGAACCATTCACCGAGACCATTCACGCAAACCATTCACCGAGACCATTCACGCAAACCATTCACCGAGACCATTCACCGAGACTATTCACGCAATACCCTTGTCCAAACCATTCACCGAGACCATTCACACAAACCATTCACCGAGTCCATTCACCGAGTCCATTCACCGAGACCCTTCACCGAGACCTTTCACCGAGACCCTTCACCGAGACCCTTCACCGAGACCCTTCACAAAAACCCTTGCACAAGCTTACCATTACGCCACTCATTTCTCAATACCCCACTCATTTCCCGTTTTCGATACTTTCACGCATTCTCACACAGTATCCTCACTATAATCCCTCCCTAAACCTCGGATCAGACCCCTTTATTCAAACCTCGGGTTAAGGGTGCCTCAAGGCTTGGGTTCGCGGGTGCTTTGCCGCCCACCCCCTTGCAACAAAACCTTGCACACAAACCTTGCAACAAAACCTTTCACACAAACCTTGCACAAACCTTTCACACAAACCTTGCAACAAAACCTTTCACACAAACCTTGCACACAACCATGCAACAAAGACCCTTGCACACAAACCTTGCACACAAACCTTGCAACAAAGACCCTTTCAGACAACCATGCAACAAATCCTGGAACAAAGACCCTTTTCAGACAACCATGCAACAGTCCCTTTCTCACAACCATGCAACGGACCCTTTCTCACAACCATGCAACAGTCCCTTTCTCACAACCATGCAACAAAGACCCTTTCACACAACCATGCAACAGTCCCTTTCTCACAACCATGCAACAAAGACCCTTTTCACACAACCATGCAACAAATCCTGGAACAAATCCTGGAACAAATCCTGGAACAAATCCTGGAACAAATCCTGGAACAAAGACCCTTTCACATAACCATGCAACAGGGACCCTTTGAAAGCAGCTAGCACTATTCGCTGCTGTCTTTGCTCTTGCTCCTACGTTCTCTCTTGCTCCTACGTTCTCTCTTGCTCCTACGTTCTCTCTTGCTCCTACGTTTGCTCTTGCTTCTATGTTTACTCTTGCTCTTACGTTTACTATTTTTGAAGGCGTAATAAATCCCCGCCGCTCCGATACCGGCAGCCGCTGCCGCAAGTCCGTATTCTTTCTTTCCCCATGTGCTCACAGGATCAATTTGAGGCGACAACGTATTTTCTGGCGTCAATTTCCCCCGAAGGTTCCCCGATTTAGGACTTTCTTCTTTTGCCGAGCCGCTTGGTTCCTCCTCTGCAACTTTAGGAACCATGTCAACAAATTTTTCAGCGTCTCGCTTAATGTTTATTTTAATTTTTTGCAATAACTCGGGGTTTTTGGCATCATAAACTTTATCAAAGTATTCTTTTTTACTTTGGAGCACGGTGTCTGTAATGTTCAACCATTCGACATGATATTCTTCCTTTTGCCCATCATCTTTGTAAACACCTAACCCGTAACCATGTGGACTTGGTCCTTTAACAAATCCATGGTACTCTTTTAATGGCGAACCACTATTTTCGAGGTATTCAATTTTCCCTAATCCTTCAGGTTCATTATTTATGAAACTTCCCGTGTAGGTGCAATAGTTGGGATATGTCATTGTCCCAAAACCGAATGGTTTACCATCCCTTACATGTCCCACATAGTTGGCACCACCATCTGGTCGTTTGAATGTAGTTACATTTTTTGCGTCGTACCCATTTGGCGTGGCTCTTATGATCGCATCGGCGTATGAATTATCGGCTTTTTCCGGTTCGGCTGCATCTTTTGCCTTTCCGGCTGCATCTTTTGCCTTTCCGGCTGCATCTTTTGCCTTTCCGGCTGCCTCTTTTGCCTTTCCGGCTGCATCTTTTGCCTTTCCGGCTGCCTCTTTTGCCTTCTTTTTAACTTCATTTAATTTGGTCTCATTCATAAATTCTTTTATCGCGTTGTCTATCATTGTTTCCATTTCATCATTTTGTACGCCGTTGTCCGGTACAACGTCTCCCCTAAATGTCTCGCTCCATATTTTTGATCCTCCACCAGACTTTTTGATGTAAACACCCATACCTCTTGGTTGGCCCCTTTTACAGAACCCTTTATAAACGTCGCCGTTTTTATAAGTTCGTATTCCTAATTCAATGTTTTTTTCTCCAAACCAGCCGTCGAACGTACTAGTATCTTCAAGTACTACATGAGTAAGACCATGAACATCTTTGAATTCGCCAGTATACCGGTTACCGCCTATTAGGGCTGTGCCATATCCAAATGGGCGTATTGACACATACGTTCTATGTTTTATCGAAAGAACATCCCCTTCATATATGTACTCGCTGCCAGATTTTATAACAACACTCCCGTTCGGTTCTCCATTATTGAATTCGCCTGTATACGTTGTTATATATGTGTTTTCCTTTGATTTCACAATATAGGTGTATTTACCCAATCCTCCCGCCACGCCATTAACAAAGGTACCCTCATAATTGCTCCCGTTTTTTAATTCCATTCGCCCATATCCATGCGGCAACCCCTCTTTATTTTCTTCGCCTTTATATGTTGTCTGATTTGTAGTTTGTATAGTTCCTTCTTCTGCAGTTACTTGTGTATATTTCAAGTTGTTGAAAGATTCTATATTTTGTTTTACTTGTTCTAACTGTGTATCAAATTTTTTTTTATTTTCGGCTTCTATTGCTTGTTTTACTCGCAATGCTTTGTTGATAACCACATCAACGATTTCTTTTACTTCGTCCTTTTGGAATTCAAGATCTCCATTATTATTGATTTTAAAAAAACCTATTTTTCCATTATTCGATTCCTTTCCAAGCATGTTATTATTATCTACGTAACTACCCGTAAAGACTTGGTTATTCTTAAAAAAAATGGTTCCATAACCATATGGGTGCAGACCATGAATCTTTTTAAGCGTACCATTATATTTGTTCTTGAGTACCCCGCCCGTTCCAATTATTGACATATCAACATTTCTGGGCGTGGCATTTGCTAGACTTAGCGCTAAGCCCGCTTTTGCATCAGCATCGTCTGCATTGAACTTAGTGGATTTTTTTTCTGCATCAGCATCGTCTGCAGTGGATTTTTTTTCTGCATCTGTGAATTCTTTTTTACCTAAGTTTATTGTGTTTGTAAATATATCTTGTATAGATTTACAATTGCCAATAACTGGAGAGAATCCACCTTCTGGATATATACACTGATAATCATAATTATGAGTTCTTGATTCATCGATAATATTTTTTTCAAATTTGTTGCTATAATAATATGTCCACTCATGATAATATCCTTTGTTTACATATTTTTCTCGCACACCTTCGCCATTCAACTTTCCTTCTTTAAAATTACCCGAATCTCTACTTGTAATTTTCCACTCTTCACGATCATTTTCTTTACCCTCTCCAACAGTATGCACTCCGAGTCCATTTAACAACATAAAATCAAATACAGATTTTCCAGTTTGCGTCCCTTGAAACCTGTCATAGTAAAAACAATCAAAAAACATACATGCCCTTTTTTGTTCACTAATTCCTAAAAGAGTTAAACCTGCGTCTGTAAACCTACCAGTGTATATTATTCCATGATGTATGTCATTGAATGGTGAAAATCCAAATCTTTTTACACCCAAACCGCCCGGTTTAAAAAATTCTAGTTCGCCTGTATACGTATCATGACTTTTGGGATTGGTAATTATTCCATATCCTTTGCCTTCAATTTCAAAATCTCCTTTGCACACATATTGACCTCCCAATGTGTACACTCCAAAACCGAACGGTTCAAATAATTTGTTGTGTATTTGTCCGGCATATAAACCGCCGTCTTTATATTTAATTGTTCCCAATCCTGGCTTACTATAATCGGGGTTTTTATATAATATGTATTCATTTCCATTTCTACTGAAGGAAATTTCCTCTTCATTCTCTCCCATTCCTTTGTATTTGATATAATATATAGATACGGCGGATCGAAAACCACTGCTCTTATAATTATCCAACCGTTCCTTCAATTTTATTTCCTCCTCCTACTTCCTGATCGTTTTCTCCTTCCGGATTCGGATCCTTCTCTCAAACTAATTGGCACAGGGATTTCTGTTTTAAAGTTTGTGTAAATGCGCGCAGCATAGTCGGAAAATCCCCCTAATGTGTTTGTAGCACCAATATTACCAACCAGACTCGCCATATTAAATATAGTAAACAAGCTCATTCCGGTCATAATAGCTCGCGTAGACGCCAGCAACAAATTTGGTTCACTTGCTTCGTATGGCACACCAAGTCCAAACATATTCATTACGAAATTTGTTGTTTTATAATCATCCGTAAGCAAATAAGAAGTCGCATTTTGGTTCCAGTTTTGCGCGGCGTCTTTTATCACACCCCTATTGAAATATGTTAAAAGAGTGGTGGCGACACCTATAACAACAGTTTTGAAGGTCAAATATGTTTTAATTGTGCTGGCCACCCCTGCACAAACAGCACCGAAAGCAATGGCACCGCCTTTAATTGGGGCCTTTAAGTCTTCAACATTGCATAATTTTTTCAATTTTTTCAGATTTCCATAATATTCATCGATTAACCCAAGTTCCCTCAAATTATCGTCAAATTGTTCTTGAGTTATTGGCGGAACACTTCGATTTGTCGCGAGTGTAGCCTTTTGCGTTTTTCTTTTAGAAGCCTTTGCTTGAGCCTTTGCTTGAGCATTTGCAAGTTTAATGGTTTTTTTCGCTTCTCTCGCTGCCTTTGCAGAAGCACTTTTCGCTTCTCTCGCTGCCTTTGCAGAGGCAGTTTTCGCTTCTCTCGCTGCCTTTGCAGAGGCAGTTTTCGCTTCTCTTGCTGCCTTTTCCGCTTCTCTCGCTGCCTTTGCAGAAGCACTTTTTGCTTCTCTCGCTGCCTTTGCAGAAGCACTTTTCGCGTCTCTCGCTGCCTTTGCAGATGCCTTTTCCGCTTCTCTCGCTGCCTTTGCAGAAGCACTTTCATCTTCTCTCGCTGCCTTTGCAGAAGCACTTTCATCTTCTCTCGCTGCCTTTGCA
>SXGQ01695945.1_pt1 | contig 31486 bp, 58 predicted proteins | sample 3178371 | NCBI WGS metagenome assembly SXGQ01 (sample SAMN11356859, study PRJNA531348) | freshwater metagenome | isolation source: freshwater sample F1-20 | place: China: Fuxian Lake, Yuxi | collected 2017-12-25
TAATAAGTTCTGGATATATTCCTGTATTCGTATAAAACGATACAAATTTTAAATTATTCATTTTTTTCTTTTATGAAGCAAATCAAAATATATTTTCATGTTTTGATCAGGCTTACGATCTTGTCGTTTATCTTCAGATTTTTTTAATAATTTTTTATATTCTAATCTACTTCTTTCAAATTCTTTTAATTTTTTCTTTTCTTTCAAATCAACTACTTTTTGTTTTTGTATTTCTTTATTTTTTGTTTTTATGTATTCTACAGTTTCAACTTTTTTTTCATAATATTGAACATTATTTAATATATCTGGATTATATTTTGGAACCATAGATTCAAATACTTCTCCACATTCCCAAGAATACCATTGGAATCCTTTAGTTTTTGCTATAGGATACCATATTGACAGTGTATTTTTTATTTGATCTAATGTCTTTTTAAAATTGTGTTGTTTCTTTTTATCAAAGTTTTGTATTTGATATGAATATTTTGACTCAAAGTTTTGTGCCTGTAAATCATTTCCAGCAAATATAATGTTTTTAACACCAGATACATGTAACCACTGTATTGCAAAAGTTAAAGTTTTATGTGGTCCTCTCAATAATGGTTGAGTTGGATCAAATAAGATACTTTCAAATAAATGATTTCCCTCTTTAGTTTCTCTGTATGGGTGTTGTATTACATTAACGCCTGTAGTTCTTGTTGTTTTATTTGGAACTATTTTCGTAATGTTTGAGTCTGTCCATGCCTCTTTACCTTCTTGACCATGCATTTCATTTAAATGATCTGCAATAAACCAATAATCTGGGTTTTTAATTGTTCGTATTGCAGTACTGATAACACATACAGGCAGTCCCAAAGAAAAAACATCCACCTTGTTTAAAGATGGTCCAGAACATGCCACTACACATGTGTCAGTTGGAAACTGATAATTCATTTATATTTTCCCTATAATATGAATCTATTGCATCTTTCAAATAAACCACATAATCTAGTGGATTTTTTTCATAAACCTTTACAGAGCCATCTTCGCATGACATTATGATTACAATGTTCTTAATACTAATTCCGGTTCTTTCTTGGAACATTATTGCATATGCGGTTGCTTGCATAAAATATTCAACAATATCATTTTCGTCTTTTATTGCTTTGCTTGTTTTAAAATCAATAATAGACAATTTACCATTATATTCTGCAATGCAATCCACTCTTCCTGCCATTCTCAAAGTGTCTGACCACAATGCACTTTCTAATGCTCTAATGTTGTTTATATTTCCCAATTCATCTTTTACTTGAGCAAACATGTAATAGTCACCAGGTCGTGTTGTTTGCTTTTCTTTTACTTTTTCGTTATTGTTCATCAAATAATCTTCGATGATGTAATGAAATGCTGTTCCGCGACTTAAAACTCGTTTTGATTCTTCTGGGTTTTTTCTTCGCCATTCGGCAAAGAACGCTCTCTTTTTCCAACCAGTGATTGTAGTCACAGATGGATACTTGTAACCACTCGGAGTTACATAGAATCTTTTACCGTTTATTTCTTCTGTTTTTAAATTTTCAATTTCAACAAACTCATGATTAAACATAAACTATCTCTCAATGGAACTCTGGTGTTCCTCTCAATGACATTTTAAACTTTTTACCTATCCCGCTTTTTCCGACTTGATCTGCATCAAAGGTGCGGAGATGTCTTTCATCTCCTCCTGCTGCTGGTATGTAACCGACAGGAGATGCGGATCGACGACCAGTTGAGTGAGGCATTACAGAAATAAAGCCGTGAGCGCCAGGTGTCATACTAGCAATTTTAACTGTCTTTTTTCCTGTTACAAGATAGTGACCATCGGAATGGGGAACAATATAATGTCTGTCTAATTCACCTTCGTGTTCGCCACCAAACTTTGGTTCTTTTTGAAGGTATACAGCAACTCCTCTGCCTGCCTTCAAATGTCCATGAAGGATATCGTGTACCTTATTTGCATTCTTTTCTCTGGCACCACCTGTAACGGATGCAATCACACCAGCATCAGTAAATCTTGGATTAGCACCAGCCTTTGCTTTAGCAATGTCCCCGGCAAATACTCCACTTGCATCTGTCGCAGCAGTGAACGCTTTGGGTACAGACTTTCTTGCTTCTTCTAACTTTTGTTCAATTAATTTTGTTACTTGTCTGAGTACAAAAAAGTCGATTGCCATTTGCCGTTTCTCCTAATAGGTACTACTATTTAGTACTCCGAGAACGTTTACTCTTATACATAAAGAACCGGACTCTTTCGGAGTCCGGCTCCCCTGACGGTCGAAAGGTAGCGAAGTTCCTCTAGCGCATGAATAGCGTAATCGTGGTTCGCAGTGTTCGCGGCACTGTCTCCTATTCGATTCCCGGTACTCAATCCCTCCAACCACCTTTATTTATAATTCTCAATTTATCTGGCTCTCTTATTAATTCTTTGAGCCCTGCGAATATTTTCTTTATTCGCTGTACTAACCATGACCAACTCGGGAGCGGTCTTGTGTTGCCAATCCATAAAACCCATCATTGGTTTTGCTTCAGAGCAACCAACACAGGTGTCTACGCCAGGTAGGGCTTCTTGACGAGCCTTTGGAATATTCTTTTCGCAATTCTTGCACTTAGCCATGTGTTACCTCACAAAGAAAGAATCCTTGACAGTCTTACGTTGAACTGCAAAAAATGCATCTCCGTGCATTCTTCGCGTCTTGAGTGTCACCTTGCCGAGACCACGTTTGGCAATTTGTGTAGTCACTTGCTTTCGAAAAGCATTTCCTTCCCGTTCAGCAGCCATATCAAACTCATCCCAATGTCTCTTGCGATTCATAATATAACTCCAAATAAAAGAGGACGCACTTCTCGTCCCCTAGTATAGTCTTATTTAGTTATAAGTCAAGTTTTGGGTCTTAATTAGGTCTTGAAGGGCCTGTGTAACCTACACAGTTATGTAGACTTTCTTAAGACTGGCCTTATGGTTTTCCACCGAGAGCATTCAATCTATCTTGTGATCCCCTTAATCTGGCTTTTTCTACATCATGCATACTTCTAGCAGTTTGTATTTTTCCACATTCAGTTTGATGATGTTGTAATTCCAATTCAAGATCGTCCAAAATTTCTTGAAAGTCTTTTTCTTCATCTGGATCGCCACGATTTTGTGCAGATTTGACTCTTCCTTTGGCAGAAGCGATTTGTTTCTTGAGAGATAATTCTTTTTCTTTGCATCCCAATTTAGCATCAACAACTTTAGATGCTTCTACATCTCCCTCTTTACCAGCAGAAATTATGCCAGATAAACCTGTAGTTTTGGCTAGTTCGCCACCAACTCGTTTTAGGGCGCCAATTGCTGCTCCTTTTGCAAATGCCTTCATGCTCATTGGCATACCAAAAGACAGTTCTTCGTTTACAGAGTTAATAAATTGAGAAAACTTTTTCATAGTGCCAGTATTTATAAAAGTCGGGGAGACAGGATTTGAACCTGCGGCCTCCTGGTCCCAAACCAGGCGCACTACCAAGCTGTGCTACTCCCCGTAATATTATTTACAATCACAATTACCTAATAATTTATCCCAAATATTGCATTTTCTCTTTTCGGTTGGGGCTTGGCAGCACAGTTCCGAGTAGCCTCTTGTATCGTCTACTAAACTGGGATTTTCTTTTGCTCTGCTAAATGCTCTGGTTATTTCGGCTTCAGTTAACAAAAGATCCACACATCTATCGTCAATTTGCGCTTTTGCATAAAAGTAATTTGTTTCCATGACAACCCTCCCCATTATTTATAATGGTAAATTAAAAACGGACAGAGAGGGATTCGAACCCCCGGATGGCGTCTAGCACCATCGGCGGTTTAGTAAACCGCTGCCTTAAACCACTCGGCCATCTGTCCAAAGCGTAGCGAGGGACCTGCACCCATGCTCAACCATTAGTCGCGCCCAATGATCCTAGTAGGCATCACACACCTAACTACGCGAAATGCGAGCGGAGGGACTCGAACCCCCGAAGTCTAATGACAACAGATTTACAGTCTGTCCTCGTTGCCGCTTGAGTACACTCGCATATACCCAAGACCGGATTTGAACCGATGACTTCTTCCGTGTAAAGGAAGCACTCTAGCCGCTGAGTTACTCGGGTTTAAATGTAAAAGAAACTCCCCGAACTGGACTCGAACCAGTGACATGCGAGTTAACAGCTCGCCGCTCTACCAACTGAGCTATCAGGGACCATTGTTGAGTTCTTCGATGCCGGCAATCACACCATTCAGGCTCTGCATTAACTTCTCATCATTCCAACAGCCCGACATTCGGAAAGTACGGTATCCAGTATTCCTCAGCAGAGTATGTATGTTCTCTGCACCAACTGGATTCATGGTGTGAATTACGACAAACTTGCAATTGATTCCGTGTTGAACCATAAACTTGGCAACATCGTATCCCGTCATCTTACCTTCACCAAGATCATGGTCCAAGAATACAATATCATATTCCCTATAACCAAATCCATTGGTGGCAGCATTGTAGTCGATTGCCCATGCTGCATTCCAACCCATCTTGCCTGCAATAGCAGAAAAATCTTGCCATCGCTCAGTCGAATCATCTACAAATAGAGTGTTCATTTTTCTTCTTTGGCTAGGTATTCCAGATCGTTGTGATATTCCATACGCTCAAGTGCGGCAAGTTGATCGTAGTATTTTTTCTGAATGCAAGTTTCAATCATGTTTATGCGGTATCGAAGTTCTTTACTCTTGGGATCATTAAAATAATCCTTGCGAGTTTCCCCCTTATACTGCATAATCAAACAACCCTGTGCTTCTCGAAGATACCCGTATTCTTCAATAAGAACACTCATTGGCATCATGTTAACTTTGCGCTCAAACTTTTCTCGTGGCTCATCCAGCACCCAAGTTACAGCACCTTCGGGTTGCCACTTGAAAAGTTTTGTTGTAATTGTCTTTTTCTTTTTAGACATTTTTAACCTGACTGCTCATCAAAGAGCAAGCGAGTGTGATTTTTCTGTTGGTGGTTGTCAATCTCACGGTATGCTTCAAGCAACTTCTGCTCAAGCATATCCATTTCACTTACACTATTCTTAATGATCTTATAGCATTCTTCAAGCAAACAAGAAAGACACTCACTTGTGTATTCGTGAGACTTTGCGCGAGGAGAGGAAGTCTCTTCGATTGCCGTCTGTAAACGCTTTAGAATGTAAGGATCGTTTCTCATAAGTAGCACGGGTGGGACTCGAACCCACACTACACAGATTTTAAGTCTATTGACTCTGCCGATTGGTCTACCGTGCCGTAGTACCCGCAGTAGGACTTGAACCTACACGCTTTTTAGGGCAGCGGATTTTGAATCCGCTGTGTCTGCCATTCCACCATGCGGGCGTTGCTCATACATTATAACACATCTCTACCGTCGAAGCAAGTGGTTGTTGGAGATTTCTCCCCAACAACCGTGATCCGTTCAGATGCGGGTGGATCAGACCCCACTGCTTCAAGCAGCCATTGCCATTGGTGCGGCAATTATTGTTGCAACTGTTTATTTACGACACTTGTTACCCGTGTCGGGTATCTCCTTTTTCTATACTCCGCGTCAGTCGATGCCATTCAGCCCCGAATAGTAAAACGGTTAAGAAGGATTTGGCATGCATCGTCACCTTCTGCCCGGCTTTGTCAGAAACTACTTCAAAAAATCTTTGAAGCCGGTCCTATACAGGACTCTGTTTTACGCCGGTACGAGTCTTCTCAACACTGCGTGTCCCTACCACGCCGCTAACCGTTTTTGAATGGAGCCAAGGGGATTCGAACCCCTGTGTTGTCCGCGTTTCTATCCAATATCAACAATACCATAGATTATTTAGCAGATAATTGTCTTGCTCTGCGCTTTTTTGAACCGATTTTTCGGCGTCTGCCAAATTTTCGGTGATTTTGCTTTCTACTCATTTCTTTTCCTCACTAATATAGTCGTCATAAAGACCAAGTTCTTCGTCTAATGCTACTAATTGATCTAATGCCTTGTTGGACGGCATACGAATTCTAGTTAGAGCGTCATCAATTAACTCTGCCAAACTGTGTGGGTCGCCCTTTTTTAATCTTGCATCATAAAAATCATGATAATTAGATAAAAGCATCCAAACATCAAACAAAGACTCTTTTAATTCTTTATTTTCTTGCTCAAGTTTAACAATTTTTTCTTTGTCACTCATCTTTTCCTTTCCCCCATCCGGTCCCATACTGATACCCATTGATGATAGAATTTTTTGTATCATTTATTGTTTCCAATCTTGTCCTTAACACTCTAATTTCTTCGGCGGCATCTCTAGAAACATCATATACTTCGCCATTTGCATATTTCCACTTTGTTGCAAGTTCTCTTAAACGAGTTTCAATGTCTTCCATTACTCGCACCTAACCTTTACTCTAACTAAATCGCCTTCTGGTTTTAGTAATTCGATAGATTTGATAGTGCCTTCAAAATCCAACATTGGATCTCCGACCATTAAAAATGGCCCACCTTCAAAATCAAACATTTCTAAATCGGTTTCGTTGCCAGAACAGCGATAAAACAAAGACTCACCCTCAATAATAAGGGTGCCATCTGCTTGCTCTGTAATTAAACGATTAACTCCGTATCTTGATTTTATCAGTTTTGTCATCATAAAGTGCGGTAGGAGAGAATCGAACTCTCATGTCGGGTTTGGAAAACCCGCGTAATGAGCCATTATACGACGACCGCTTATTTTCACGCTCTTTAGCAATAAAGAGACCTCTGCTTATACCACAATGATTACCATCTTCATATCCTCGATGATAGGCATGATTTACTAACCAAAGTTGAAAGGCAATAATAGCGCATAAGGCTGAAAAAGAAAAGAGTATTGTTTCCATGCAAGTATATTTGCCTTTTCATTTTTTGAACCAAATCTTAATACACCTACGGGGACTCGAACCCCGAGTCACCGCCTTGAAAGGGCGGGGATTTAGCCAGTTAATCTATAGGTGCAGAAAGCCCCAATAATCACTTCATCATAATATCGCCGGGGCCCAGCGAATGTATTTAGCAGCACATTTGCACTCCGTTGCAAACCTTAGAGCAATAATCGTACATTGCGATACCGCTTGCTGTTCCGACATTAAGACTTCTTACTGATCCATACTGCTTAATATACACCAACTCATCACACAAGTCAAGCAGTTTCTTCGGGATTCCGATTTGCTCCTGTCCAAACACCATAAGAACAGGCTTCTTTACTGGCCATGCAAACTCATTAATTGGCTTTGCATCACCAACATTGTCCACACCAACAACATACATCCCGCGCATTGACTTGATTAGATCAGCCAACTGATCTTCAGGAAAATGCTTGAAGTGCGTGTAGTGGTGGGTGCCAACCGTGCCACGACGATCATACTGCTTATTACCGTAAATCCACACCGAATCAGCAAGGAACGCATTTGCATTACGGATCACCGTTGCAATATTGAAATCATTTCCAAGATTGCTGCAAAGAACAGTAAAGTTGTGCCGCTTGGTATCAAGATCAGCAACAATGTCATCATGCTTCCAGTAGTGATAGTGGTCAATGATGTTCCGAGTTTCTTCCATTAGTATTTTCCTTTTTGACCAATTCGTTTCGCAACCGCTGAATCTCCGCATAAGCCTCACCAATGTCCCGCAGAACATCCGCAGGGAGATCGGTGCGCTTGGTATGGCAACGCAAACGATAATCTATGGGTTCATACTCTGGCATAGTACGCGATTCAGGAATCGAACCTGATTGAACCGATTATAAGTCGGCCTGCGAAAACCGTCCGCCCATCGCGCAAGTTATAGATGTATTATACTGTTTCTTCGTCGTTTGTCAAGGAAGTTGTATAAGCAATCTTGGACTTTTTGTTGTTCACATGACCAGAAGGAGTCTTGATGAAGTAGTTACTCTTCTGGCGATCCTCGTCGTGCCCAAGACGATAATTCACTTGCTCAAGACCAAGTTCACGCATTCTCTTTTCGGAAATTGCATTGTCATAGCAAAAACGAATAATCTCTTGCGCCACACGAAGTGCTTCTGTTTCGTCGCCATTAATTGGAATGTCAATATGAAGTCGATATGTCATTCTTTATATTCTCGCTTATCGTGCCAATATTTGTAATCATCCTCGGCACCATGCCGAGTCTTTAAATCAATGTATTGAAACAAAGCCAACTCTTTGATAAACTCGTCAATCATTAGGATCGGGTTTTCATTGATTGGCCATTCTTTTGGTTCTTTTTCTTGCCAATCACACGCACGGCATTTGTCTGGGTTCTTTTTGCAAATTTCCATTTCTGCAACTATCAAGTCTCCCATTTTAACCATGTTGGACAAAATTTCAAGTGCTTTTGCGCTCTGATAATAGAGATCCTTTTTTGGCAAATCTTCTTCCTTGCGAGCCAAACTGCGGAGTTCGTAACACATTTCTTGAATACGCATAGGTATCTCCTTATTCAAATTGTCCACAACTATTTAGTATTCCAACTGCTCAAATCCATTATCTGTGGTATAGCGAATACTGTGAAATACTTTTACGCACCAAGGCATACAAAGTTCACAAGGACGAGACATACGCATTTGACCAAACTTGTTAAAACGAATATTGATCAGATGCAACTTTTTTCCAATCAGTCTCTTTTCAATTTTTTGAAATGCATCAAGTTCAGAGTGCATTTCTTCAAAAGGATAACCAATTTCCTTTGCTTTGGGGTGAGTCTTGAAACGATTTACACCTACTGAAACAATTTTGTGCTTATGCACAATGATAGAAACATGCTTCTTCTGCCTAGGAATATCCAAGCAGATAGGATACGCAATATTTAAAAATGAATCTAGAGTTGTATTTGTCATTTAAATCTTTCGCTTACGCGAAATCAACACCAACGCGGCAAGACCAATCATCATGCTAACTCCTGGCGCTGGAACTGGTGGACGAACCGGACCATCATAAGGAATACTTCCAGATGTAATTGTTGTATTTAAACTTACACTTCTTATTTCATCGTGTTGGATTGGAATAAACAAATCTTGGTTTACACCTTGCGTAGTATAAACAAGATGGCCATCCCGATAAATTCTATGAACCCAAAACCCTGTAAAATTGCCCATAAAATAATTATGAGCCGGCATTGCATAATTAGTAACTGTCGTGTTACTTAATCCGTCTGATCTTGGTTCAGTGATATTAAATGTAGGATCAAATTTCAGAGCATTTGTATACGAAACTTCCATATACACAGAACCCTGATTGATAGTTTGATAAAACTTTTGACCTTCGCTATAGATTGTAGAAATGTTTATGTAACTCATATAAAAATCCTTTCAAGCGTTCCCGAGTGGATTCGAACCACTGACCATTCGCTTAGAAGGCGAATGCTCTATCCAACTGAGCTACGGGAACCAAATAATAATGCGGGCACTTTCATACCCGCATTATATCAGAAGTTGAATCAACCTTCAACTAGTTTTAATTCTGGCGCAATAACTTCTTGTTGTGGAACAACCAATCCACTAACAAAAGCACTAGTATAGTGATTTGCCAAATCTGTTTTGGCTGGAACATTCCAAGCAATGGCTGCCGACTTAACCAAAATGCCATCCTCTATTTCTCCATAGGGAATCCATGGCGCCATTCCAAGTTCTCCCTTACCGGCAGGAACCAAGATTGCAGCCTTCTTAAGAAGAAGACCGGTCTCCTGTTCCTCTACCTTTGCGATTAGTTGTTCGCCCGTCGTTAGTCCTACGATTTGTATCATTTTGCTTTCCTTTCTTGTTAAAGATTTTGTCATAATTTTCTGAATACTTATCCCAGTTTACGCGGCGATAAGTATCACCTTTACCAGCACCGTGTATACCTTCCATAAACATCTCCTTATTCAGAAAAGCCACTTACTGGACTCGAACCCGCAACCTGTGCTTTACAAAAGCACTGCTCTACCATTGAGCTAAAGTGGCAATTGCCCTGCTAGGATTCGAACCTAGACAAAGAGATTCAAAGTCTCTGGTGCTACCGTTACACCACAAGGCAAAAAGAGAGGCGGAGTTATTTATGCTCCGCCTCTCAACCCTCAACCCGAGGATTTACCTATTAGCGGCAGCCGCCAACGGTGTAGTTAGAAGGACCGACGAGAGCAACGCGCTTCATGAAGTAGCGGGTGTCACCGTCACGGTTAGTGTGCGAAACAATACGCCAGTTACCGTAACGCTCAACAGTCTCCTTGATGTTGCTAATGGTGGCACGGAAGTTCTTCACACCGAAGAGCCGGCGAGCCTGTGCGGAAGTAAGACCACGACCGCTGTGGAGATAATTGAGAACACGATCCTTCTTAGTAATAGTAGTTGTCATAACAAACCTTTCAAACCGGCATTCATCTTAATTCGCAATCAAACTCTGCCGTTAAGTTTATTTGCGTTTTTGGAAATGCCTCCACTAGGGATCGAACCTAGGACCTATCGGTTAAAAGCCGAATGCTCTACCATCTGAGCTATAGAGGCGTGAAACGGTTTTGTAAAGAACCGTAAACTTTATGACGGTTTCGTAGTTATGTAGAAGTTCTCCGTAAACTTTTCTACACACTTGAGAGACAAGTCCTCTCAAAGACCTTCCGCAACCTTCACAATCTCGTTTTAGTTGCTAGGGCGATACAAGTATCGTTATCCTGATCGGGTAACTTAAGTTACACGCGATGTGCTAACATTACATAATATAAAGGTTCAAAACATTTAAATAGTAATCATGGTTAACACTCCATAGAAGGTACTGTGTTTCCTGTCATGCTGATAATTATAACGCATTTTCAAACAAAGTCAAGTGATTTCCTGTCCATTAAATATGGAATTGATTTGGCGGTTAACACGAACAAAGGTAGTACACTTTGGCAAATCCTTAAGTCGTTTGGCGCCAACATAAGTACAGGCCGAACGGACCCCGCCAAGAATTTCTTGTACGGTATTGTCAATTGGTCCAGTTTGTCTAACCTTAATAGTTTTACCCTCCGATGCGCGATAAGTCGCAACTCCACCTGAAAACTTATTCATGGCAGTGTCAGATGACATTCCATAGAAAACTCTATTTCCATTTCCGTCTAGTTGCTCGGCTTCATCCGATCCGGCAAACATGCCACCTAGCATAACAAAGTCACCGCCGGCACCAAATGCTTTCGCAACATCTCCCGGACATGTGCAACCACCATCAGCCATTACATGTCCACCAAGACCATGTGCCGCATCTGCACATTCCATTATTGCAGAAAGTTGAGGATATCCAACACCGGCAACCTTGCGTGTTGTGCATACTGAGCCAGGACCAATTCCAACTTTAACGATGTTTGCTCCTGCCAAAATCAATGCTTCCGTCATTTCTCTCGTGACTACATTTCCAGCAATTATAATTCTGCCAGGAAAAATCTTTCTAATAGTAGAAACATATTCTACAAACTTTTGCGTATAACCATTTGCTACATCAATGCAAATAAACTTTATACTTGAGCAATGACCAAGAATATTTGTTGCTTTGCGGATTTCCTCGTAAGAATTCGATCCCATACCCATACTGTACACTAAACAATCAATATCTGGATTTTTTATCAATTGATCGTCGTAATTTTGAATCCACTCTTCTTCTGTGTAAAACTTGTGTATGCAAGTTAACATCCGATGTCTTGACAATTTTTCAGCAACTTCAAATGTACCAACACCACTCATATTTGCTGCTGCAATAGGAACTCCATCCCATGCAACATGCATACCAGCAATATCAAAATCAAATCTGCGAAAAAGTGAAACTTCTTTACGACTATTTAATTCACTTCTTTTTGGACGAATCAATACATCTGCAAAGTCTAACTTCACATCATCTTCAACTTTCATTTTAGTCCTTTATCTTGTTTGTAAATTCCTTGTAAAAATCCGACTTTTGGTAATTCGTATTTTTATTGTGAAAGGAATCTTCGGAAGATGTAGTATAACCATCTTCCCATGCCTTTGCAACTAATTCTTTTACTTCCGCAATTGAAAAAGTTTTTGGTTGCACATTTTCATAATTCATAATGTTTTCCTCTTCAAAATCATAATTAACATGATATTTCTTAAAAATATCATTGTTTAGATCTTTTAGTAAATTTTCTACGTTAATTGTTGGTTCCATCAGTATCTTCATAATTTAAAATTTCATCTATTGCGTTTCCAATATCATTTAGTAGATTTTTTTCTAAATTTTCTACCCATTTATGATATTCAAATGCTTCGCAGTCAACAATTTCTTTAATAACTGGAGGTATACGCAATATAACATCACTTTGGTGCTTTTCAACCAAATAATGAAGTAGATCAGAAGGAGATTCCGACTCTACAATTTTATTATATTTTCCATTTTGATAAAAAGACAACTCATACATTCCATCTTTAGTGTAATCTATGAGGGCTTCGTACTTTTTTTTGGCTTTTTTCATTTAAATTCTCGAAAAAAGAGTAAATTCGTGTTGAACAGACAAATTATACGAAATTGTTTCCAAAAATCAAGCAGTTTGCTCTGGATTTTCTTGTTCTGGTGCCGGTTCTTCTGTTTGATTTTCTGCTTGTTGTTGATTTTCAAGTTCTTGTTGTTGCATTTCTGCTTCTTGTTGCTTTTGCATTACAACTTGTGCAGATAAACTTGGTATTATTTGTTGAATAACTTGGTGTAAATACCATTTTCTATCCGGACTCTTGATTGTTTTTGTTTTGGCATCAGCAATTTCTTCTGCATTTCTATTAATAGTAGCGTATGCGCTTGGCATCACGCTTTTTTGTGCAGGGGTTTCCGCTTCTTTGATTATTTTTGATTTATTTTCCATAGTATTAGTATTTATCTTTGTGCATCATCTTCGGAATCACCATCTTCCAATTCTCTATAATAATCAGAAACACGAACTCTTAAGTATTTTTTGGCTTTTTGTAGCATCAAAAGTTCTTGTTGGGTTAATGCCTGTCCTTCTTTTTGTTTTTCAACTAAAAATTCTACTACTAATCGCATTCTATGTTCTATATCTTCTGAGCCTTCTTCGTGAAAATCTTTTGGAGAATTGCCTCCCTGTTCAGGCGGTGTACCAAACATCGCCCGAATATAATTATTAAAATCATCGGGGGTAAGGTCTTTCCTCATACAATTATTTATAAAGAAACAGCCTCCTTTTGAGGGGAGGCTGTCGGACCGGAGATGCTATCTCCGGTGGGGCTGTAAGTATTTATATTACTTGCCGCTTACTACGCCGACGAGGTTGTTAACAGCGTTGACAACCATGCTGACACCAGCAACAGTAAAAGGTAGTACAGCAAGGAAGAGAACCCAATGAGTGGGATTCTTCCAGCAAAAACCGCCGAGTGGGCACTTCTTAGTGCAAGTTTGAGTATTTTCCATTTTATTTCTCCTTTATAAAAGATTAGAATTTAACGACCAAACCAGCCGTGACGATAGCATTCGCCTCGGGTGTAACAACATCTTGATACACAGGAATTCCTACTCCCATGTTCAAGTCTACATTCGAAGCAACATTCCAATTGACTGTTGGGCCAAGGAACAGTTGTGCTTCACCACTATCAACGTAGTACATTTGATCCAACTCTAGACCAAACTTAAAAGAATTCCAGTCATAAGAAAGACCGGTTCCAAAAGAAAGTACATCAGAGTTTGTCTTTGCACCAAGCCAAGTGATGTAGGATTCGCCACCATTAAACCGGAAGCCCGCAGTTTGAGTGAAATCAAACACCCAGAGCTTAGTGGTAAATGCAGCGTTGATGTACGGATCAACATTTGAGTTACGGAAGTATTCCGAACCAACTGGGATGTACATACCAGCACCTACAGAGAGTCCCCAATCCTTTCCATTCAAGACATCCCAAGCACCACCGAGGTTGATGTTACTTACGGTTGTGTTGTCGTCTTGAGTGTAGACGGGAACATCCAAATCAACATGGAATGCCTTATTGATGTCCAATGAGAGATTTTGGTTGAGTCCAACCAAAGTAGCGCCTGCACCCTTGAAGGTGTGGACTTCTACAGTCTCATTGAATGACCAATTAAGATCCCAGTTTGATACCGGAGCAGCATTCTGTGCGAATGCGGAGCCGGAGACTGCAAGTGCAGTCAAAACTGTATAACCTGTATTCATTCATTTCTCCTTTATAAAAATGTCAACTACAGTACACCCCCCGATTTGGGGATGTAGGGGTATATAGTACCGTTTAATTTTGGCTTGTCTAGGCTTTTTTCCTAGAAAACAAAAAACTCCCTATTTGGGAGTCATTTGTGTCAAAGTTGCAGAGGTTTGCGAGTAATTGTCGTGATCTTGTCTATTTGTTTTGTGATTGCAACTGTACGATCTGGCCACTTAATGTAATCTTTGTCGGGATTCTTCAATAAATTGTACAACAAAGGAAGAATCAATTTTTCGAGAGCCTGCATGTTTTGCATGTACGTTGCAACCGCGGCTTCTTTTGCCTCTTCTATTGCTTCGTCTGCTTCGTCCTGTGCTTTTTGTATGGTTTGCTCAGGTGTATCGGAAAATTCAAAACTGAAATCTTCCGAGAATGGATCTGCTGGATTGAATGTGTTGCTCATAGTAGTTCTCTTTATTTATTGAAGTGCTTCGTAAAGATGTGTTTTTTTAAATTCTCTCATATCACCACCAATAGAAAGATTGTATGGAGATTTTTTTGGTCCAGAAAAAGTAAAAGTAAATGTAAACTGATATTCAAATCTACTTAAACTTTTAGGTTGCATACGAATTCTTATTCCGGCATTTACAGATTTGGCAAAATCTGGTATCAAGTCATAACCTTTTTTTGCTAAAAACTGATTTAGCTTCAAATCGTCTTGACCGTTCAATGTGTAGAATCCATGTGATTCTACGTTTAGATAAGAACAACCTTTTGAAATATAATAATCGCATATAGATGCTGCGTTTATTGTCATTTTTACTTCATTTTTGCCTGGAAATTTTTTCCTATCTTGTGCGTAAAAATTTCCTTTTTGCGCCAAACTATATTTGGAATATGGTAAACCATTTACTACTTTATCGCCATTTTTATATTGAAGCATTGGTGGACTATTTTTCCCCCAAGGATGACCTTTTCCGTTCATTAGACTTAATACTTTATATTCTTTTCCTATGGTTTCTAATAATAATTTTTCTTCTTGCACATCACCATCTTTATCTGTTACCGAACCAAACTTCCATTTTCCATTTTCATATTGCATAACCAAACTACCGGCAGCAGTTGGTTTATTTTTTAATTCACAACCAGATTTATGTTTTCCACCTTTTAATAAAGTAACATCTGGTTTATCATGGGAGGCGCCGGCCGCGGCACCAGAAGCCATCCCCAACTTAGTGAGCATGGTGTGCGTTTTTGTTTCGTATATTTGACCTTCATTCGCCATAGTTTTAGTTTTAAATTACCTCATAATAATATATAGTGGTGTAGTGCTTACGGGGCTACAACAGTCTTGCTTACGAAAGGAGACACACAATGACTGAAATGTTATCAAAAAGCGTTATGCAATACTTTGATCCGAAGTACGCAATCGGATTCGACAGGTTGATGGACGATTGGGCCAGAACACTTGCAGGCTCCAATACGACCAACTTCCCACCCTACAATGTAATTCGAAAAGACGACAAGACCATTCTTGAATTCGCCTTGGCGGGATATTCAAAGGATGAGATTCAAATCGTCACCGAAGGAAACAAACTCACCATCTCCGGTAAACGGGATGACGAGGAAGAGGATTATTCGTTCAAGGGAATTGCCTACAGGGCATTCACCAAGTCGTTTGTCCTCGGCGAACACACAAAGGTTTCAAAAGCCGAATTCAAGAATGGCTTGCTACGAGTAGAAGTTCATCTTGTAATTCCGGAAGAAAAGAAACCAAAACAAATTCCAATTCTTTAATTCAAACCCAGCCCCGTAAACTACAAAAGACCCCGGTGATGAGCCGGGGTTCTTTCATTTCACTCTTTTCTTCCTCTTGCGCTTTTTTTCCAGGGCTTTTTTTAGATCCATGTTCTCCAGAGCCAGTTTCCCTGATGCCTGGACCAACTCCATGTTGATCACCCGCAACTCATCCAATCGCTTCAGGCACTTCTCGCAATTCATTTACTCATGTGAGCACGCAATGCTTTTGTTAATTCATCTTTTATCATTTTATTTGCTCTCTTTCTTTCCGTCTTCCCCCTTGACATGCATCACGCATCTTTCGAACTTAGCATCCTTCTCGGGACCCAACCTCGCGTGACACACGGCCCAGGGGTTAGGCTTCCCTTTAGACGCTTCCTCCCACATCTTACGGATATTGTCTGGTATCTTGCTCATTATGGGTACTCCGTTTTGACTAGTTTGGAACCTTTGGGAAGTTTCTTCACAAATTCGTGAACGCCAGTCCGAGCACTGACCGGGTGAGAAACTTCTTGTGAATGTTCCTTTCCTTCGGGATCAGTGTAGTGTACGACTGCCTTGAAGTCTTCCGATTCTTTTATGTAATGTGAAAAAGATCTCATGGGGGTTCCTTTATGAATTATTTATAGAATTGACGGGGTAGGGGGTCCCAAGTAAATGTCTATAGGTTTTCCGGGGGGAGGGGTCCCAAGTAAAGGTAGAGAGGAAATAGGGGATGGGGGAGCCTTGCCCCACCGGGTCCCACCCGATTCCCGCCAGTGGCACTGTTTTCGCTGCCGAGTCTTGCGCTAGTCTTACCACATTGCGCGGCAAGCCACAAACGCCCAAACCCAGACGCTCGAGCTGCCAGACTAGCTTTGATCCCACTTTGGGTCCGGGATCAAAGTTGCTTTGGCTACCCGGCATCACGGCAACGGGAAATGAAAAACCCCCGACATCCAGTTACGGAATGCCGGGGGCAATCACATGAAGCTCTGTAGGGCCAGCAAAGTGACTAGTAGGTTAGTCACTCCTGCATGGAGTTGTACTCGTCTGGCGAATGTTGAAAGGCGGGAATGCCGTCGTCGGAGATGCCCCAGTGGCCATGCTTGTTTATGTGGGCTTTGCTTTCCTTGATGGAGAGCAGGATCTTGGCTTGATTGGCGTTGCGCTCCTCCAGTTTGGCGATCTGCACATCACGGTCGAAGTTGGCTTTGGCAAGCTCGTTGAACCGCTTCTCCGCGGCCTCGATCTTGGTCTCGAGGCCAATGATGTCGTACTGCTGGTTGCGAATGACGGATTCTGCTTCGGCCAACAGTTGGCTGATGCACAGGGGGGCGCCGGCAAGGGCGCGGTCGGTGAAGCCGGCGGCGCGGTGACGGGGATCTTCAGATACGGCTTGGCGGAGGCGTTCCAGGATGTCTCGGATGTTCGGATCAGGATTGTGTGACATTCTTACCTCGCAATGCGTTCAGCGCGTACTGGGTGTCCGGGGGCGGCACCGGTTGGTTTATGAACGCCTTGATGGCAGCCTGCGTGGCTGGATCGGTGGTGTTGCTCTCCCAACCATTGGCGACTCGTGCTGCGTTCAGCTCGTCATTGAGCAGAACGGTCGGCGTGGCGCGCATACCCATATCGACCGGGTCGGGGTAGTGAATCTCGGCTTCCACATTGAAGAAGTTGCCTTCGCGCCAGCACCAGCGCCACAATGCGTTATCTTCTCCCTGACAGTCCAGCCTGGAATCGTCGGTCACCCAAGGCGCAATCTGCTCAAACAGATTCTCCTCGTCGCCAATCTTCTCGCCCTCGAAGACGAGGTCGCAGATGTTCCCTGTGGTCAGGTCGATCCTGGCGCCGTATTGCCAGTGGCTGAAGTAGTTGATGATGTCGCCCTCTTGGAGGATCTCGATCATCCTGTCGTGCTCGATCCACTTCAACTGGCAGTTGGTCTCCTTCATCTTGGTGTGCCACTTGATGAGGTGATCCATCAGATCGGTGTAGTGATGCGACGCAATCTCAAACTGCGAGTCCATCACGCTGAAACAGTATCCCATTTGTTCTTTCTCCTAGATCAATACTGAAAGTCATCATCCGGCGGCAACCGGTACTCACCGTCCGTCGCTTCCACCGACTCACAACCGAAGTCGATCAGCACCATCTTGTGCTTGTAGAAGCCGATGTTGCCTTCGTGCAGATCGCCGTGGAACATCGTGCGCTTGAACTTGAACCGCTTGAAGACGCCAAAATAGTGCCCTTCGGCATCGTTGATCGTACCGACGAGGTTCAGCGACTCCACAGCGCGGACGAACTTGCGGTGGGACTTGGAACGCCGCGGCGAATCCCAACCGAGATCACGAATACCACCCACGCGCTCGATGTGGCTTGCCACGCAGGTCTGATACCCCCAAAACACATCGCCGTCCGCTTGGACGAACTTGCACAGACGACGAACGGGGGGAGCCAGGTCCTTACGAGCAGCCAGGCTCTGACGCTCCCACGCAGCCGCGGCTTCCGTGAGAGTGGTGTAGACCTTGAGCGCGTAGTGGTTGTCGTTGTGTGGCTTCGCGTTGTTGTGGATGAAGTACGACTGCACTCCCGAGGGAGCGCGCTCCAGGAACTTCTTCCACCGCTTGAGCGAAGCATCGGCGAAGTGGTACTCGTCAATCTTCCCGAGGATCGGGTGGACGAAGGTGCGAGAGGGACGGAACGACGGATTGAAAGCGGTCTTCATGTGATTAGTCCTATTCGTTAGGTGCAGCCAGTATACCCGACCTTGCAGCCAGTGTCAAGGGGGGTTTTCTAGGTGGCCCAATAGAAAGAGCCACCCGAAGGTGGCCCATGCCCGAAGGCTCTATGTATTCAGTTGTCTATGCGATGCGGCTCAGAAGATGTACGAGCCGTTCGCACCGGCGACCGCACCCTCGGCATCAGCGTACTTGCCGAAGTTGTAGTCGTTGGAGGTGAAGCAACGCAGCTTCTTGTCGGCGGCGACAGCGCGGTCAAACTTGGGGAGGAAACCACCCTCACGCGCAACCATGCGGCACGAACGGGCGTTGCTGAACGCGCGCTTGATCTCGCTGGAACTGTCGGAGTTGGTGGCGATCTCAGCCTGACCACGCATATAGTCGCGGAAGATGTTGATGGTAGTGTCGATCACGGTGTTGGTGTTGCGGTTCTTCATATCAGATTCCTCAATCGGGTTGATGTTGTCCACACTTACAGACGCGGTGGGCTTGCGTTCAGTTTGGAGAGGCCACCCGGCGATGGGACAAAGCCATCCGATGTACCTCTTGTACCACGGTTCAGTCGTCAAGGTCGTGATCCTCATGGGGGATGTCGAATCGCTCCCAACGACGGTCGTGGTTGTCATCGTCCATTCGGGGACGATTTGAGATGCGCTGCGCTCGCTTCTCTTTTCGCTTTCGGTGCTGCGCTTCTCGTTCTCTACGCCAGTTTCGATCTCTGTCGCTCATATGTTTCCTATTGTATCCGGGCCAGTTTGGTTGTCAAGGCTCAATCACCGGATTCGTCTTGCTCGTCCTCATCGAAACCGTGGCCCACAACGGCTTCGTATCCGGCTTCGGACAAGCCAGAAATCAGCAGTTCGCGCTCTTCACGGCTGAGCATGGGAAGACAGACCTCGAGCGGCTTCAGATTGCCGGGGGCAAGCCATTCCATGTAGCCATCTTCCTCCACCGTAATGATGAAGGTTTTACCTGTCCACCAGCATCGGCGCATGATGGTCTTCGGCTTTGCGAAGGTGTGCGGCTGGGTTTCGGACTGGGGTTGTTTCATGGTTTTCATACTAAAGGAGGATGGCGGGTTTCCCCGCCATACTCCCGAATAGCCCTAGCTCAGGGCTGTGCGCTGTTGTCAGCCGTCGTAAGTGCCGGTGCTGACTGGCTCTTCCGTGGCGCACCACGAGAATCGTCGGACACTGGCAGTGTCGTGAGATCGGTCGTACACTCGGGGAGACTGTACATACCGCGCTTCACCTTTCGCACCGGATCGCCAGTGATCCACACGGGAATAACGCTGTAGCCAAGGGCTTCCTTGACTTGAAGAAGTTGCGAACGCTTGAACGACGCCGTGCCAGGGAACATCTCCTTGGTCTTTGCAAAGAACTCAACTTGGTTCTTGGTGTATATCACTTTGAGCATGATTGTCTCCTATTTTCATATGTCATAATCCACACGGATGTATGCACATAGTATATAAGGGATTCATGCAAAGTCAAGGTGAATCACTCGGAATCTCCACCGCCAAACTTCTCCTCAATGGCGCGCCGGAGTTCCTCCAGGTCGTCCTCGGACCAGCCGGCTTCCTCAATCATGCGATTCTTGTACGCATCGAGCTTCTCGTCCACCCGCGTCAGCACCTCATGGACAATCCCATCTGCCGTGTGCTGGTCATCGGAGAGCATGTCGGCAGACTTGCCGACCTCGGTGATGGATTCCTGGAGTAGATCCCGGCAGATGGCCAGAAGCTCCTTGAGTGCCGACATCGCCAAATTGGCGCTCTCGATGTCCGGCGCGTTGATCGTGGCCTGAGCCAGCGTCAACACCGCCACATCCGCCTTGTACGGCTTCCCGTGCAGGTGCAGACGCGCCGTGAGGTAGAGGGTGAGGCACTCGGCAACAGCAATGCCGGTTTCAATATGCCGGATCTTCTTGTTCAGGTTGCTGATCTCGGTGACGGCGCTCATGTGAGCCTTACGCAGAATGGTGTCGTTCATTAGCAGAATCCTCCGTTGGAGTCGATGGAAGCGAGGAAATCGTATTCCTCGTCGGTGATGGGTTCAGTGGCGGGCTTACGCACAACCGGCTTGAGGTTGTGGATTTCGTAGAACTCTTGGAAGATGTTGATCTCGCGCTCGAGGTCAGCCATCTCTTCGGCGGCGACAGCGCGCGCATCGGCACAGTCGTCACATTCACGGTCATCGGTGCAGTTGCACATTACTTCCTCCGCTTGATCTTGGTGGCGATGAACTTGCGGCCGCGGAACGCCATACGGGCGATCTGCGGGATGGTCTTACCACGGAACGCCATGGCCATCGGTTGAGCAGTCTTTGCAGCCTCAAGCTCGGCGAAGCGCACCGGGATCTCGGGGCAGAAATAGGTGCCACGACCACGACGCCGGGCACTGTCCTTCATCAGCCAGCGAGGAAGTCGTGCGCCAGTCTGACGCTTGATCTTGAGCGCATCGGCTCGTGTGATGAGGTCGCCGGTGAATCCAGTAGCGATTGCGGCGTCGATCCACTTGATGTATGCAGCGGGAATGGTGTTCATGATTTGGTCTTTCTGTTAGAGGTTAGTCGGCAAACTCATTGCCGGTGAGGACATACCGCCAACCGATGACGGTGAGGAAGAGGCTGCCTGCGCCCATGCCGAGTCCGCAGATGGCGATACCCACAGTCAGCCAATCCTTCGGCTGATCGTGGAAGAAGAACGCCCAGACGAACACGGCGAAGAGGAACCAGCCGGAGAGGATTGCAGCACCGAAGAAGGTACGGTCGATGACAGGGTTCTTGAACAAGTGAATGATTCCTTTCTTGAATCAGGAGTTGAGATCGAGGTCGGTCATGCCCCCTGCAACACACAGGGTACGGGCGATCTCGGTGAAGTGGTCGAGCTCCGCCGGGAGCAGGTGCTCCGGCGAATACGATGCGGCGAACCCAGTCAGGAGAATGGAGAGGTACTGATCGAGCTCCTCGTTCTTTTCGCTCTCCAACCACACATCGTATGCGTGGTCGATGGCGGCGAGTTGGTCACTGGCGTTGGTTGTGGTGAGTGGCTTTCTCATGTGATTCCTGCCTTTGGATTAGGCGTGAGCGTGGATGCCGGCGTCCACGACGGTCGGCTTGAACGGGTCGAACGCGGTGGGGTTGGCGCGGTACTGATCGCCAGTCACGAACCAAACCTTGGCAGCGGCGTCCCAGTTGGCACCGAGGGACTTCACGGTGTTGCGGTCCTGAAACGACGCACCCTTCAGATCGAAGCGCGTGGCCTTGGCGACAGCGGCGGCGTGCGCCTCAGCCTCCAACGCAGCAGCGCGAGCCGGATCAGCCTGGAGCGACACTTCCGCATCGACCTTGGTGTAGAGGTTCAGGAACGCCTCCTTGGTCGAGGTGCTGAAACGCGCACACGCAGCGGTCACCGCCTTGACCCGGTCGTTGAAGATGCTGAAGTTGTCCACGATCATGCACAGACGGCGAGTCGTGATGATCGCATCCGCACCACCCTCCATGTAGGTCTTGCGGATCATTTCGGCCCACTTGACCAGGCAATCGGCGAACGGCTCGTCCACACAGGTCAGGGCTTCCATGTTGCCGATGACGATCTTCTTCTCCACCGCCTTGGTGGGGTAGTCCTGCTCGTAGGTGCCCGAGAAACGCTCAAGGAGCGCCTCGTCAAGGATGCTGCGGCTGGAGAACTGCTCCGAACCCTCACCACCCTGACCCTTGGTGTTCATGGTGGCGAAGATGTTGAACCCGGCAGCCGGCTCGACCTGCGCGTTGATCTTCGGCAGGAACGCACCCTTGCCTTCGAGGACGCGCATGAGGCACATGATCTTGTGGCTCGCCGTGTCCATTTCGTCGAGCAGGAGGATCGCGCCACGCTTCATCGCGGTCACGACCGGACCGTCCTGCCACACGGTGTCACCGTTGACGAGGCGGAACCCACCGAGCAGGTCGTCCGTGTCGGTCTGGCTGGTGATGTTGACACGGATGCACTCGCGTCCGAGCTTCGCGCAGACCTGTTCGATCATGGTCGTCTTGCCGTTGCCGGAGAGACCCGTCACCATGGTCGGATACCACCGCTTGGACTTCACGATGGCCTCCACATCCTTGTAGTTGCCGTACGGCACATAGGTCATCAGCTTCGACGGGATGAAGTTCCCGTCAAGCGTGGACTCGGCGCGCGTGATGCGAGCCTGCATCGCAGGAGCAGCAGGAGCCGCGACAGCGACCGGAGCGGCGATGGACGGAGCCGGGACGGACGCAGCAGCAGCGACGCCGGTGCGAGTAGCCCACGCAGCGTCCAGCTCCTCGCAGGCGTACTTGCCGTGACCGATGCGGCGCGCGTCGTCCTTCATCAGCCACGCGGGCATCGGGCAGCCGTACTTGGCGCGGAGCGCCTTGATCTGCGAACGCGAGAGAGGCGACTTGTAGCCCTCGGTCACGCAAAGATTGACGAAGGTAGCGATCTTATTGGCGTTAGCCATGAGTGTGAATCCCCTAAAGAGAAGTGAGAAGTGAGAACTGTAGAAAGTCTGTGGCCCACCGTGGGCCGTGTGCAGCCATTGTACCCGATCCTGCGCCCCGGCGCAAGTAGGGGCCAACTATTTTGTAAGTCCAGTAATATCAAGGACTTACGCGGCGCCCTGCATCGACAGCGTGTTATCGGACGTAGGACCCCTAGATTTACAGGGCCAGCTGCGTCCGGCCTCAGTTATCCTCTATGTTTCTAGGGGCTTGCAATGGCCAATGGAATCGGGTACAATAGGCGCACTATGGGACACACTCCGTCTACCGTTTCCACCTCTCGCAACCCGTTCGCCGTCAACACGGCCGCCAAGGATGCGTTCGCGCGCCTGCTGGCGACCGAGAATCTGACCGTCGTGCATGACTCGGCCGCTCACACGGCTTCGTTCTGCACGCAGACCCGTGTGCTGACCCTGCCTGTGTGGCAGGAGATGTCGGGCAATCTGTACGATATGCTCTGCGCTCACGAGGTCGGACACGCGCTCTACACTCCCGCTGATGCTGCGGTTGTCGATCAGTCTCACGCTGCCGTCGATTCGGATACCGGCGTCGATGTCGGCGTGATCCACGATTACCTCAATGTCGTTGAGGACATTCGCATCGACCGCCAGATGAAGGACAACTTCCCCGGCCTCAAGCGTTGCTACGCTGAAGCTGGCAAGTATCTGTTCGACCAGGACTTCTTCGGCGTCAAGAATGCGACTCCCGAGCAGATCGCGTCGCTGTCGCTGCTCGACCGCCTCAACCTCCACTTCAAGTCGGGTATCTACGGTGTCACTGCCGTGCCGATGACCGCGGACGAAGCTGCGTTCCTGCCCCGCCTGGAAGCTGCCAAGACCTGGGATGATGTCGTGAGCCTCGCTTCGGAAATCTACGAGTACGATGGTGCGCGTACGGCTGCCCAGCCGAAGAATCCGAACGGTGCGCCGCACGGCAATCCGAACGGTTCCGGCAACACCGGCACCCAGTCCACGGGACAGGGACAGGGACAGGGCAACGATCCCTCGGACTGCGGTGGCGACCAGGGTGACCAGCAGGATAACAACGGTCAGCAGGGTTCCGGCAAGTCGGATACTCCTGGTCAGCAGGGTTCGCTCGGCAACGGCAACACCAAGCCCGGACGCTCGGTGACTCGCGGCGCCGAGGAGCGCGCCAAGAAGGCGATGATCGACATGACCTCCACCGCGGTTCGTCGTTGGAAGATGCCGACGATGGAGATTGGCACGGTTGTGGTCGGTCACAAGTCGATCACCGAGCAGTTCGCCGCTGTCGCGGCGCGTGAGTCCAAGTCGTACAACGGCGACAAGTTGCTCAAGAAGTTCCGCACCGACAATAGCGACAACATCAAGATGCTCGTGAAGCAGTTTGAGATGAAGATGGCTGCCGACGAGTCGCGCCGTACGCGCTCGGCTCGTTGCGGTATCATCGACATGGACCGCATCAACGATTACAAGTTCGCGGATGATATCTTCCTCGCGGTCGAGGAGGTTGCCAAGGGCAAGAACCACGGCATGATCTTCTGCATGGACTGGTCGGGTTCGATGGCTCCGCAGCTTCGCAGCACGGTCCACCAGTTGCTCAACCTGGTCATGTTCTGCAAGGCTGTCAACATCCCCTACGAGGTCTATCTGTTCTCGGATGCGTACAGCGACGATTGCGCCAGCATCAACATCAAGGGCAAGGCCGATCCGCGCACCGGGGGTAAGCGCAACCCGATCTGCAAGGAATACACGGTTGATCCGAACTACGGCCAGGATTGTGGCGACTACCTCCGTTTTGGTCATATGCGCCTGCTGAATGTTCTGTCCAGCCAGATGACCAAGAGTCAGTTTGAGACCTGTGCGGCGATGATGCTCTCCATTTCGGACTGCGACGATTACGGTCGTCCCACGGTGTGCCCGCAAGGCTTTGGACTCGGTGGTACGCCGCTCGATGAGGCTGTGTACGCCATGGTGCCGATCACCGAGGAGTTCAAGCGCGCCAACCGCCTGCAGGTTGTGAATGTGTGCTTCCTCACCGATGGCGAGTCCGGTTCGCACCCGTTCGACACCTACACCAAGAACGGTAGCCACAATGCTATCCCGGTGCTGGTCGAGGGCAATAAGACCTGGACGATCCCGGTCAAGCGCAATACGAACAAGTGGGGTTCGACCGTCCACATGGAGATGTCCACGACCGCGATCATGCGTCTGTGGCTGAAGCACAAGACCGGTGCGAACATCATCGGATTCTTCATCATCCCGACGACCAGGTATCTAGAGAACGCCATGTACGGCATGTCTGCTAAGGCGCAGGAGCTGGCTCGTCAGTCGATGAAGGAGGAGAACTTCGCCATGCTGCCCACGGATGGGTTCGATCAGAACTTCCTGATCCTCGCCACCAAGCCCGTCAACACGGTGGACCTCACCGGTCTCTCCAACACGCAGCTGAAGAATGCCTTTGCAAAGGGCGAGAAGTCCAAGCGCACCAGCCGCGTCCTGATGTCCCGCGTGGCTGACGCCATCGCCAAGAACCTGTCCTAATCGGACAGCCACAGTTTGACCCCCCATAGTACCCCTGCGGTCCCTAACCGGATCGCGGGGGTTTTTTCGTTTTGGCTCGCCGGCATGCCGCCGCTGTCGATTTGGCGCGCGACTGGGCCAACCCGATCATTTAAACCCATTTAAACCATCCCAGAAATAGTACCCTTTGGCCCTATTGGCTCGAGGCAACATGGCGACCAGTCTTCTGGCATTCTCGATCTGGAACGATCTGGAATACTAATACCCCAAAATTCTTTTAGCCTAAAATTCTTTTAGCCCAAAATTCTTTTAGCCCAAAAGATTAGCCCAAAATTCTTTTAGCCCAAAAATATTTACGTTTATATTGGCTCGAGGCAGCATGCCGGCCAGTCTTCTGGGGTTCTCGAGCTAAAAATCTTTTTCCAGATAAAAGTTTTATCGCTCAAAAACCCCTAGAATTACAGGGGCCACGCACACTAATATTCCGTCTTTTACTCGATATTATATTGGGGGGTCGATTGGCTGTTTCGCCAAATGGAAGATTTGCGACCCGGGCTGTCAGAAGTGCCGTTCGAATGGAAGTTTCGCCGCTCTCCCGACTCTGGCTACTTGATTGGCGAGCACTCCAGCTGCAGCTAACCATATAATATCCCAGTTTCATTGAAGCCACATGTCGGCCCATATATACTAGGGACATGAGAAGTGCAGACCCACGAGTTCTGGCTTTCATTCGTCTGCTGCGTGAGGAGTGTCGCGCGGCAGGAGTTCGTATCATCCTCAAAAACGTGCAAAAACTGCGCGACTGGGATGACAGGAACCGAAAATCTCTCGACGGTTATTTCGTCCCGCCAACAAAAAAACATTCAGGCTACATCGTAATCGCTGCCGACGTGCCTTTACCACAACTTTTACACACTTTGGCGCACGAATATATCCATTTTACACAATGGCGCGCCAAAAAACCATCATTTTACTCATGGTCATACCCTGCTCATGAGAAAATAACAGAAAAATCTGCGATTAGGCTCCTCGAAGGACAAAATTTGCCTATAAATCTTCGAGTACGCAGGAAAAAGTCTCGAGCTTATATTAAAAAACTCAGTACTGGTGTCATCTAACGCGATTTGACGCTGGATTCATCGACAGCGACACTCTAGACACTCAGGATTTTCTCCGAAATATCCGTCGCTACGCGGAGTGTCTAGAGTGTCGCTGTCGATGCGCGTTTTGGCGACTGGAAGTTTTGGCTAGCACTCCGTGATATATATCACGGCCGCGATTGGAAGTTTTGGCGAGCACCCCGCGATTGGAAGTTTTCACACATTGCCGGCGATTGGAAGTTCGATTGGAAGTTTTATCGGAGTCGTATATGTATCCGACTCGGATATATATTTTATCGGATAAAAATTTATGGATAAAACTATTTACCGCTACATCATTGGCCAAATGGAAGTTTTACCTCATTGCCGGCGATTGGAAGTTCGATTGGAAGTTTTCGATGTACATTCAATCGACATGTCCGTCCGATTGGAAGTTTTGGCCACTGCAGATGAAGCAGTTTGATTTAAAGATTTGACGATAATGCCGGCGTCTGCGCAGACGCCAATGTTTTTTTGTTTAACGCGTTTAAACCAGATTTAATTAAGAATCTAATTTAGATTCAATGTTTGGCCACTGCAGATGAAGCAGTTTGATTGAAATATTTGACGATAATGCCGGCAATTGGAAGACGCCAATGTTTTTTTGTTTAACGCGTTTAAACCGGATTTTAAACCGGATTTTAAACCGGATTTAATTAGATATCTAATTTAGATTCAATGATTGGCCACTGCAGATGAACTAGTTCGATTGAAAGATTTGACGATAATTTGACGATAATGCCGGCAGCCAATGCATTGGCTGGATTCTTTGCAAAAACGGTTTTTAAAACGCGTTTAAACAACCCGGTTTGAAACCTGGATAAATACTGTTAAAGGAGTTACATTATGCCGGCATATGATTATAAATGCAGTAAGTGTGAGAAAGTCTGGGAAGAAATACGTAGGATCGCAGAATACGACGAACCAGAGCGGCTCCCATGTCCCCATTGCGGAAAGAAGAAATGCGTTCGTCAGGTGGTCTTAGAGGCACCTGCGATGGCTATGGACACTAACCACCGCATAGATGGGAAGGCAAAAGGGGGCTTTCGGGATGTCATGCAGAAGATTGCAGATGGTCCGGGCGTAAAGGGTGGCAAACTAGAAAAGGCGATTAAACGCCGCTACCTCTGATTATACCGTACAAATCCCGACTCTGGCCCACAGACCCCCATATATTTCACATTATAAATACCCCCAATTTGGCACAAAGTACACAAAATAATACAAATCTACCCCATGTATAACATAAACCTACCTACTCACTTCTATGCTTTATTGAGAAAAGAACACCTATACGGGCATAATAAGCATATAGGTGAATATGAATCTGTTACCGTATTTGGCGCTCAGTCTTCTCCAGACAGGGCTATGCTGTTTCATGTAATGTTGGACAATGGCACCATAAGAAGCCGTGTTCCTATTCATATGCTGGCATGGAAGGCATGTGAAGTTCAAGAATTGGATAAATTGCAACTGTGGGATTGCTTCTCTGAAAATGTTACTGTATTGGCTTACGACTATTTGAAAGGCGCCAGAGTTAAGGTCAAATATAAAGATGGCACGGATGGCTGGGGTGATTACATGATGACATTTGATTGGTATGCAAATGGGTATAGTGATGAACCTGGTCAATATAAGTGCTTGCATATGTGCAAAATGGATGATGGTTGTTTTACTCTGCAACCAAACAATCGGTTGTTTTGGCGGCATATGTCATTCACCACGAAACCGTTTCCCGAGAAACCGGACTATCAGGTGGATACTTGCATTTGGCGGTGCGAAGATAAAAGTGATCGTTGGACGATCTCTGGGGATGATTCCTCTTATTATTACGATATTCACAAATCATAAATAGTTGGTCAAGGAGATATTATGAAAAAAACAAAAACAAAGAAGCGTGTTACGAAATCAATGACAAAACTTGAATGGATACTTTTAATAATCTGTTTTGTCCTTCTTGTGGCGAGTTTTCGAAACTTCAACCAATCAATGCAAAAAACAATAAAGACTCCAGAACAGAAAGAAAATACAAATGAAAGACATAGTAGAAAAATACCACCACTACATGACTGAAGCGGCTCGTTTGCAAGAATTAGTAAATGAACAGGCTGGCTACATTGCCGAACTGGAAAAGGTACTGACTTCTTTGTTGGAAGATGTTTACGATACCGCCGATGATTCTGCGGCAATGCGTAGAAATATAAGAAAAGCACCAAATCCAAAAGCAGCAAGTGAATTGAAAAAACTCCATGCTGCTATAAAAGCCAGTCCAAAGGTTTATGGTCGTTCTATGGATGCTTTGGGAGACCTTGCTCCTGGCGAAACTCCGTCACCCAAAAAACTAATTCCCATGGCTGCAAGATCAGTAGATGGTTATGATACCAAAAATACAGATCCAAAAGTAAAATTGGGACTAATTAATAAAATAAACAAGGGTATAAAAGAACAAACTGAAGATGACGCTCAAGCTGAATTGGCTGCTGCTGATCGTGACATGAAGGACATCATGCCTGGAGTCAAGGCGAAGAACAGGCCAATGTTGGGAAAGAAAAAGCCAGAAGATCTTTCTGCTGAAGCACTTCGATTGAAAGCACAAGAGGATTTAGAAAAATGAACAACTTTAACGATCCAATATTAAAAGAATTGGCTGAAACATATCGCCAAATGAATGAACTGTATCACGGAAATGTATCCGATTGCATGAAACAATGCAAAGAGGTACATTCTCATTTGTCAGAAGAACAATGCAGAGATCAATACTGCAAGGAAAGTATGACTACTCAAGGAAATGTTCAAGAGAGCCATACTCACGAGGAGTTGAAAAAGTTGTCAAATGACAAATTGGCTGAATTAAAAGCCGAGTATACTAAAAAAGCCAAAGACGCTGAAGGCGAAGAGAAAGAACATCACGAAAAAGAATTGGCTGATATTGAAAGTATAATGGCTTCTCGTAAGGATGACAAAAAAGAAACCAAACAAATTGACGAATTGAACAAAAAGACCCTTGGCTCCTATGTGAAATTGGCGGCTTTTGATGTTGGTCGCCAGTCTGTGGGTGCAGAGAACGACGACACCGCGACCGGCGACGCGATCCGCACGAAGATCCGTCAGCGTAAGCGCGGAATTGAACAAGCCGTTTCTCGTTTGACCAAGGAAGATGTTGAGCAGATTGATGAGTTAAATACCAAAACAAAATTAAGTTACTACTTAAAGTCGTTACACAATCAAAGTAAACTACAAGATGAACTTGATACAGTCGAAGATGATATTCATTATTTTGCTCAAGATGTTGCTTCTCATCCAGATAGTGGCATGGATGTAAATACAGTACACCATTCACTACCACACATTCCCGGTGGTGACAAATTGGCCAAGGAACGCGATGCACTAAAAGCAAAAATAGCACAAAGAAAACAAGGACAGGCACGTGTTGAGAAAACCACAGGAATAATGCCACAAAACGAAGATGTCTCTCGCGCGGGTCAAGAAGCGTTGGCACAAGATGTAGTCCAAAAAGGAAAAAAGATTCGTTCGTTCATGGATAGAATCAACAAGAAAAAAGAAAAAGGCAAATAATGTTTAAACCAGAAAACGTATTTAATGATCCAACTAACCTTGAAATCGGTAAAATTTGGGTTACAATGAATGAACAGAATGATTGCTTTTCTAAGTGCATGAAGGAAAACTATCAAGATGCACAGGATTGCGATGATTGCAAGGAAAAAGGTAATACAAAAGAACAAGCAGAGGAATACTGCAAAAAGCACTGTGGAGGTGAAGATAATGGCAAGAGTGAGTAATACAGGTAAGGGTAGAGGTGGAGTAGGACAAGTTTCAAAGCGCAACAGGGCATTCAAGGCTTATGTAAAGCGTGTGAATCGTCAAACAGATCTAGCCCGTAAGTCATGAACAAAGAATTTGAAGAATATGTAACCAGCATCAAGGCTGCCATGGCAAGGGAAACTGCAATACCCAAAAAGCAAGATAAACCAAGTCCATCAGATATCCTGATTGCAGCACGGGAGATGATGAGAAAGGTAAAAGATGCAAGATCCAACAAAGACAATCGCTGAAGCGTACACAAGACAAGCACTGTTCGAGCAATACGCTATGAGCAATGTTAGTAATTTGGTAGAAGCAATTACAAATTACGAAGAAACTAATGATGTTGAGTTGACAGAAGAACAAGTTAAAACTATTGTAGAAAAATTCTTAACTAAACTACACGGATGAAAACATTTAGGCAATATAGCAGCGGTGGGTATGTTCCACCAACTCCAGAAGAACGCGCGGACTTGGCGCGCGAGCGTGCTGCTCATTTTGAAAGAAAAATTGCTGGTAGTAAGATGACTTCTTTTGATCGTGGTCAATACACCGAGATTGGTCATGCTGCTACAACCGGTGGAATCGGTAGCAATGCCGATACAGAACTATGGGTACACCACGACGATAAGATTTTGAAAAGAAGATTACCAGAGTGGCGTCCTCATGGCGCCCACCACGATGTATTTGGCATGGGCGAATTGAACTATCCAGAAGGCGGTCCTCGCAAACCAGCGGGTAGAATAGACCATGCATTGAAGGCCATTTCCTTGCAATACGATCCAAAGACTCCTTCTCACCATGTTGAGAGGGTTGTTCAA